>Ga0214229_100098_pt1 | contig 32631 bp, 36 predicted proteins | sample TroBogypolimnion_38_FD_153067 | JGI IMG/M metagenome (GOLD analysis project Ga0214229, IMG submission 153067) | Freshwater microbial communities from Trout Bog Lake, WI - 14NOV2007 hypolimnion | ecosystem: Environmental > Aquatic > Freshwater > Lake > Hypolimnion/Profundal zone ...
CAGATGACCTGAGGTTACCGACAATAGACGAAGTCAGAATGGGGTTTTTGTCATAAATTGAAAGCTAAGGCAAAGCACTGCTCAATGCCAATAGTAGGGACGTATTGCATACACCCTATTTAAACACAACCTACATGACTAATTAATAGGCTGTGCAAATAGCTTAATTGATCGTAATCGGGGAACCGATTGTAATGTAGGGTGGGCAAACTGCTTTATCGTTTGCCCACCATTTACCGACAAGCGGTGGGCAGTAAGCGCTGCCCACCCAACCTGACTAAGTTACGAGCACTAAATAACTTGAGCAAATTTACATTCGTCAGGTAGCGGCGATTTGCATACGCTCTATACATTTGTCGCTTTAAAAGTGTGCAAGATCATTTGCCATAATACGCGACGGATTTATTGACTATTATATACGGGTTACAAGCTTGCTTTATCAATTATAGAGGAAGTAAGTTGGGTTAATTGTCTTGAATAAAAGTTATGTAATATTTACGTAATATTACTTAGTATAGAATCATAAGTTATAACATAAAAATTTAAGGGTACTGTTTTTCTCTCTATGATTTTGTGAAATTCATTTATACAAAAACAAAGGAAACAATTGATTGTGTTAGTCCTACATAAAAAAGTAAGCTCAAGAATTAGGTTAATGATGGCAATGTCTGCGATGGCTGTTATAGGCGGCTGTCAGTCAACTGGGAGTCAGACAGCCCCCCCCCCGCATACACTCAAATTGAATCAAGCATAGTCAGTCCGCTTGATTTAAAAGCATTACCCGAAACCATCAGCTTTGAGCATACCGATCGCGTAAATCGTCTAGTGCGATTATCCAGCCAATTAAGTGCGCAAGCACCAGAAATACAAGAATCACAAGTTGTGGTCGGCAAAGTGCCGGGTGCAGACTTTCCAGTCCCAGTCATACGTTTTCATTATCAAGAGCGCACGTTCTTTAATTCCGGTAGTGCAGAAGTTATTTCTGAGTCCGATAAAGTTCTCGATGTGATCGCTGAACAGATGAAAAGAGACTTACCAGATACTAGTCTGGTCATTCTCGGGCACACCGATAGCGTTGGTTCCGATGATTATAATAATCATCTTTCACTAAATCGTGCTTCTGCAGTGATGCGTAAATTGGCGCAACGCGGCGTTAATATTCAACAAATGTCTACAGTAAGTATTGGTGAAAGCCAGCCTATTGCAACTAATGCCACGGAGACAGGTAGGGCCCTGAATCGTCGAGTTGAATTTATGCTTTCACGTTTTGAAGAAGCCAACTATGTCGCTATTGAGCAGTTTTCACGAAATACCGATTGGCTGAACAATCATAATGAAAAGGTGCTTGTTATACCACCAGAACAAACAAAACTAAAGCCAACTGATACACCCCAAGTTCATATCATACCAAAGGAAGTAGTGGCTCATGATACCGGCGCTAAGAAATTGACTGTACTTAAGTTGACACGAGAAGTACATGTAAAGCCATACGCAGAATTAGTAACATTGCTTAAAGAATCTAGTCGTGTTGTAACGATTATGCCTGCTGAGACTGTTCATCTCCTTCCATCTACTTAATTACCATTCAAAACTATTAAGGAACTATTTAACTATGGCCGAAAACAATTCAACACAAGTGATCCCTGAACAGTTGCAATTAGCTTTTGATGCAGTAATGGCATTTCAATTACCAAGCACTGATCAAGCTTTTCGTGAACATATTAATAGTAGTGCAGAAACAGAGTCCCAAAGTACTGTGCCGTTACTATTAGACGAAAATGAATTAACTAATGGTATGTGGTCTGGATGCATAGATCAGATATCCAAATATCGCGATGAGTTTTTAAAGCTACAAGGAATATTTGCTGCTGGGCTTCAACCTTCACGTAAAAAAATAGATGCCTGGAAAAGCATTGATGATGAAATTGCTAATAAGCAAAATGAATATGATGATATTGAAGCCAGCACAATTGCAGATAAAGAAGCGAATAGACAATATGCTGATGCCAAAAAAAATGTGACTAATCTTGAAGAAGAATACAAAGTAATGTATCGAGCTGAAGGTCAGCGTGAAGCAAAAGATTTTCCTCTTTATCTATACATTATTTTGCTAATGTTAGTTGGTGCTGCTGAATGGATGGTCAATTATGAGACGTTTTTGAATTTTACAGAAGTCCCTTTAATGGCTGCTGGTGCCACAATACTTGTTGCACTTGCTGTAGCTTATGCTGCACATTTTCATGGAACAAATTTTAAGGGGCACCAATACTTTTTTGGAGATCATATCGAGACAGCTAAAAAAAATAATCATATTCGAGGTCTTATTATTGTTAGTATCATTCTAATTCTTGCTTTCATAGGAGTAGGTGGTGCTAGGTATGAATTAGTTGCTCAACAAGCTAGTCAACTTGGTGGCGGTGAAGGTGGATTGCTAGGTGGTGATGTAGTGACTATCAATATTGGTCAGGTTGTTAGTATTTCTATGGTGATTAATGTTTTTGTATGGTTTATTGGAGCCGCTATTGCCTATACAGTGCATGATGAAAACCCCCCTTTTACAGATAAATTTAGAGAGTTTAAAAAAGCAAAAAGGATTTTCGATCCGCTCAGGCAAGAATTGGATAAGAAGATTGCACAGCTACATGCCGAGCGCAATAAGAAAATTGGAGAATTAAAAAATACAGCTAAAGCCCACGAACAAGAAGCTAAGCCACTGGCAGATCTTGAGTTGATGGTTAACGAGAAAAATAAAAAAATTTGTTCTGAATCAAAGCGTCTTGTTAATCAAATGATTCGTACTTACCGCTCTTCATTAGCTCAGCAGGCCAAAGTTTCCAATCCAGATATAAGATTTAATAGGAACGGTGAATTAATAGATCTTGAAACTTATCGTCAATTAAACATTGACTTTAATTTTCAAAATAAATTAGAGGATTTGGTATGAGAAATATGGCTACTAAATTTGTTTTAATTGCAGGTGTAGCGTTAATACTGGCTTCATCAAATACATGGGCTTTGGGTGGTGCAGGTGAATTAAATATCTCCCACTATTGCGATAAAAAAAGTCCTCGTCAAACTTTAATCTATATTGACGATAAGTCATTAGTCAAAGGCGAAACACAATGGGCGTTACAGCTTATCAATAAAATGATGGTCAATTTAATGCCTTCGGAACCCGTTACTATCGTTAAATTAGCAACGGAAACAGGCGCAGCACAAGAGCGTTGGAAAGCCTGTTATCCAGACATGACTGTTGCTGAAATAGATCGGTACAAACAGTCTGCTGGTATTGTTGAGAAACTCACTTCTTCTGATCCAACTAAAGATATTAAAAAGCAGCAAGGCGTGTTTAAACAACAAATGGCAACGGCGTTAGAAAAATTAATGTTAGAAAATTCACATGAAGCCATTGCTGATCAATCTGTACTTGAAAAAAAACAACTCGTCCGAGCCTTTGAAAATGATATTGCACGTTTTGATGCCCGCTCTGGTGCAATCAGAGTCATTGTCTTTAGCGATATGCTAGAAAATTCTGAGTTGATTAATGGCCTAAGCGCAAAGCCTAGCGAAGCCAAAGCTTTGGCAGATGCACGTAAATTGAACTTTCAAAATGCCATATTTCATGTGTTTGGTGCAGGTAAAACTGGCGGAAATACTGATAGTTTAAAAGCTTTTTGGGAAGCATTGATTGAAGGTGGAACTGGTAGTTTAGCCGACTTAGGTACAGAGTTGATACTTAACTCCAAAGCACCCGATTCTTTTAAAATCTACGATGTAGAGATAGAACTGACTAAAGAAGATGTGCGACGTGGAAAATTAAGGTTAATCATTGATAACGAAGGTAAGTTACAAGAAAGTATTATCTCTATAGGTACTAAGAATCACTCATTACTAGATGACGGCGAATTTATTTGCCAACAAGAAAATTGTACCCTGCAAGCAATGATAAGGCGCCCAGTAGTTGTTGCTGAGGGTAAGGAAGAATTTAAACTCATCGGTACACACGATAAGTTAACAGGTAAGTTTCAAACACCTGGTACAAAATTAAGTGATGGCAAAGACGCTGCTTTCAATATGACCATTAACGTATCCAAATAATAATTAAGGATAAACAAATGATGAACTCAATAAAAAAGAAATTTTGTTTATGTCTCTTCATGATGTGTTTAACCATCATTAGCGGCTGTGCATCGACTACTGGGCAGAGAAACGCACAATCATCTTGGGGTGACTGTGGCTTAGGTGCATTAGCGGGTGCAGGGGTAGGTGGAGTAGTGGGCTATTTAAGCAATGGCGCACAAGGTGCTCTTATTGGTGCAGCGAGTGGCGCGGTTGTTGGTTGTGTAAGTGGCTATTTAATTTCTGAATATTTGAAGCCAGAAGAAAAGCGACTGTATGACGCCAATATAAGTAAAAATATGAATAATAGCCCAGTTAACTCCACTGGTACAAATGTTTGGCAAAGTCCTGATGGTCTAAAGAAAGTATCGACCACCTTTGATAAATCATCATCCCTTACACAAGCAATGACTACTGTTGGACCAAATGTCGAGTTAAATCAAACTATAGTTTCACAATTACCTGCCAATCCAATTTGTAGAGTAGCCGCCAGAAAGTTCGCGGTTAACGGAAAAGAATTTGAAGATAAAGGCGTTAGTTGTCGTGATGCTAACGGGGATTGGACTGAAGTGACTAAGAAAAATGCTGCTTAAATTAGGTTGGGCAACGAGTTTTTTCTCACCGCTCAATTCGGTAAATGGTGGGCAAACGATAAGGCTGTTTACTCACCAAATGTGACTAAAATAGGAAGGTAGCAATGAAAAACTTTAAATATTTAGACAAAGAAATTGAATTTTATAAATCTACCGGGATAGTGCTAGATGATAAAAAATTTAGCGAAACACATGTTTCATCTAGCGGTGGTGGTGGATATGTCAATCAATATGGTGGGCATGTTAGTGCGCCACAGGTAACATCAAGTTCAACGACACATCAAGAGATATGGTACAAAAAAGAAAATGGTGATGAAATAAGTATCCAATTGGAAGGGGATATTCCATTGCGAATAGGCCATAAGATAAGTGAAATATCCGCTGGCAATAAAGATTCGGATACTTGTTGGCGTTTTGCTTTGATTAACCATAGTACTAAAAAATATTGGTTACTGAATAATGCTACGGATTTAAATAAATTGTTAGATATTGATAAACCCATAGTAGGGGGGTGGGCTCTGTTAATGTGTTTCTCTTTCCCGTTGATTATTTCGCTTCCAGAATTAGCGAGAGAATTGGGGGAGACGCAAGTGGCTTTCACTATTATTGGTGGTCTTATTGCTTTCTATATTTATTGTCGAAGGGTTCATTCTATTCGATTTGACAACATAAATATTGATCAATCAACAATATGGTGGGGAGCTAATTTATTGTTTCTCTCTTATATGTCGATTTCTATTTTACTAGGACAACATTCCTTTGCAATTAGGGACCATATGTTTTTAATGCTTTTATTGTTTGGCGGCCCTATTTCTTACAATATTTATTATGGAGCGAAAAAAATTTTTCGAATTAACAACATGCTTAAAGCTTTAAATCTACATTTGGAAAATGCAGTTAAAGAAGCTATGAAATAAACTGGTATGGTGTGCAGCGCTCTCTGCCTATCGCTCAGTCGACAAACGGCCGTACGTCAGATCAATCCACCACAAACGTAGCGATAAACTAATCGTTACTTGATTGCTTCTTCGTGAGGTTTTTTTGTTCGAATGTTTTTGATCTTCCCTGTGTGCGGCGGTTTGTTGTCGCGAAACCGCCCTACAACTTACGGACTTGAATTCGATGTCGCTGTAAAACAAGAAGAATCGCAAGGGCGTTGTTTTGCTAAGGCTCACATGGATCGCGGTCTTGCATATTGGTTGGATAAGAAACTGAATCTAGCTGAAAAAGATTTAGTCAAAGCCAGTGAATGTGATGCTAAGGATCCTATTATTTTTTACAATTTGGCTAGTTATTATTCGGCAACTAATAAAGCTGATTTAGCACTCGACCCTCTAAATAAAGCATTAGATTTAGGCTTTAAAGATTGTGATATTTTACGTACAGATTCTGATTTAAATAATCTGCGAAAAATGTCTGAATTTAAAAGAGCATTAGAGCAGCATTCATTATTTTGTTTAAAATAATTTTAATTTAACAAAAGGAAATATAAAGTGATTAATTGTCCAGCATGCAACACCCTGGTTCAAGAAGATGCCGCTTTTTGTAATAGCTGCGGGAAGGATTTAAGAAAATCTAATAACTTCGTATCTAAGAACGTTGAAAGTAACAATGGCTTAGAAATTAGTGCAATGACTTGGTTAAAGATTACCTATATTGCTCACATAATAGGCATAGTTTTCCCACTCGGTCATTTGGTCGGTATTATTCTCACGATGCTTAAAAAGAGTGAATCTAAAGGTGATGCATTTATTACGGACCACTATTCCTATACTTTTAATACGGCTGTCAAAGGTGCAATTGGGTTTGGGATTTGTATGGTCATTTGGGTAGTAGGAAGTATTGTACTTATTGGGCCATTAATTGGTGGAGCCCTTATGTTTTGTATTTGGGTTTGGACAATCGTTAAATACGTTAAAGGTTGGATGAAATTTGATAATTTAGAGCCGATTAATTCATAAGAAATTAAGCCCATAGGTTGGAGTAAGTGATAACGAACCCCAACGCAACACCCGATATGTTGGGGTTCGCGTTGCTTCACCCAAACCTACAACACCTTAACTTTTGGCAGCTAGATAGGGCGGGCAAACGATAACGCTCTTTGCACACCCGTGTGACGCAATAGTAAAAGTTTACAGCTAGTAGCCTCGATGAAGTAAAACAGAATCGAGGAGGTTATAAACGTAGCTTGGGGTGAGTTTGCTAACCTCGGTCTACGAGCTAAATAGAGCTTTCAAAATTGTAAGAAATTCTAAAAACCTAAGTATTATCGATGAATGACCCGCAACATAAGTTGCGGGTACACTTTTAACTAAGTAGCTTACTTAAATGAAATGCGAGTAAAGGGCCGACCCTGTCGGTTACGCTATCCCTACCCAGTTTTTGTTATTGGGTTTCTCGCGAAAAACGAATGAATAAATGTATTGTTATTTTTGCTATAACATCAATGCTCGTAACGGGTTGTGCAACGAAAGCTAATTATCAAGAAGCTTTTGCTGATAAAGAAGCTATTAGTGGCAGCAGCCAAGTTATTGCAGCGCCAGCTGATGTGATTTTTGATGCAGCCTTAGAAGTGACCAGTCAGCAAGGCTTTAATGTCGATGCCGTCGATCCTAAAGGTCGTGTGTTAGCCGTCACCAAAGAAATTCAAAATAATGAAGACCAAGAAATCTCTCATACTATTAAATCAACGGTAACAGTCATTCCGGTTTCAGAACAACAAGCACGCGTGATGTTGTCAGCTAATCAGATTACCGAGTTGCATAAAAAATCAACAGTATGGTTTCACCTGTTGTGGGTATTGCCGCTATTTCCGTACGACACTGAATACACCACCGTGGTGACTGACCGTGGCACGGTCCACGAGCCAGAATTTTACACATCTTTTTTCAGTAAATTGAATCAAAGTGTCGCCGCTAAAAACGAGAAATTGGCTAAAGATAAAGCAAAGGCAGAAAGTGATGTGGCTTTAGCTAGAGGCAAGGAACAAGAAATCGCCATCGCTGCGTTATTTCAAGCTAATGCAGAAGCCGAGGCACAGGCACTTAATGAGCAGCAAGTCGCAGCTTTAGCTGAAGAAGAGGCTAGGGCGAAAAAGACCAAAAAACGAGCTGTGCGTAGTAAGAAGTAAGATTTAATAGCTAGCTAGGTAGTGTCGGCAACGCTCAATGCCCGCCACTCAATCGGTAGTGGTGCGCAAACGATAAAACTGTTTGCCCATCCGTGTGACGTAATGGTAATGGTTTTCAGTAAGTAGCCTCGATTCCGCTTTCCTACATCGCGGCTACGGATTACCGTCCACCCCACTTTATATAATAGGTTCGAATTATGAAATTAACTAAATGGTTTGTTGTTTTAGGTCTAAGTCTTTCTCTTTTGGGCTGTGGCCATGGCTTTGAAGGCGAATATTCTGCTAAAAGTCCATCACTTGATATCGTCAATGGCTTTGCAAATGCTCTAGGTGTTAACAATGTAGTGGGGTCGCAAAAAATAGTGATAGGATCTGATTATGTTGAGACAGAGGGTAAAAGAGAAAACTATAGCAAAATATTTGTACGGGAATCGGGTAGTGAAAAATATTTGATATTTAAGTCAGGCGAGAATGAAGAAGCATGGAAGATAGTTGATGATAATACCTTAGTCACTGGTGAAAATACGATTGCTTCAGTGACCTTGAAGCGTATAGACAGCAAAAAATAATTTGATAGTAGCCTCGATGAAGTAAAACGGAATCGAGGCGGTCGTAGTTGTAGTGTGGTTTCGCGGCAGCAAACCGCTGTACACACGCAAGATCAAAAACATCCGAACAAAAAACTTCACGAGCGAGTAGCCAAGAGAGGGTTAGTTTATCGCTCCGTTTTTGATGGATTGTTGCTATCGCTCCGAATCCACCCTACGGATTGATCAGCCTTACGGTCGTATGTGATTGATCACAACGGAGATATAAGTGACTATTATTACTTTAGATGATACGCTTCTCAGTGAAATTATTAATGTCAGACCCCAAAAAATGCCCAAGAAACGGTCGTGAAGATTCTAGGTGATTATTTACTGCAAAATAAGCAAGAGCCCTGATTATTTAGCAATTGCGTGTAGTAGATAATTTTTCCGATGAAGACGTGGATGCTTTATTTATACGGAATAGTGACATAGCCTAAAAGTATTATCAAAACTAAAGGATTCAATAGATCATGAACAATACACTAAATACTGAAATTCCAAATCAACTATGGCAACAGGCGCAAGCACTTGTGCAGCAGGGGTGGGCTAGTAATTTACAGGAAGTAGTTAATGAGGCATTGCGCAGGTATCTAGAGTCTCATCAAGATGTGTTAACTGAGTCTTATATCCAAGATGATGTTAAATGGGGATTGCATGGCGAAGACTAATCATTTATTGATTGTCGCTGACGCAGGACCTTTAATACATTTAGATGAGCTTTCGGCACTGGATGTATTAAGCGATTATGCCGCTGTGTTGGTTCCAAATGCTGTTTGGCTTGAGGTGCAGCAGCATCGTCCACAAGCCTTACTACAGATAAATGTTAAGTTAATCAGGCAAGCTACACCGTCAGTTTCAGACAGAGTAAAAGCGATAGCCGCTTTGTATACATTGCATCATGGTGAGCGAGAAGCTTTAGAGCTGTGTTTAACTCATTCAGTTAATTTGTTAATAACAGATGATACAGCTGCACGACTAGCAGCTAATAGCATGAATATTGTCACACACGGCACATTAGGTTTGTTAATCCGATCTGTTCGTCAAAAGTTACGAGAACCCTCTGAAGTATTAGCATTATTAGCCGCTATTCCTGAGCAAACGACATTACATATTCGACCAAGCTTGTTAAATGAGGTTATCGCACAAGTTGCAGATGAATGGAAAAGTAATTTATGAAGGAACTAGCCCGTAGTTTGGGGTGAGTGATAACGACCTCCAACGCAACACCAGATTTGTTGAGGTTCGAGTTGCTTCATGTCAACCTACAAAACTTTAACTTTTGGCAGCTAGTTAGGGTAGGCAACGCTCGCTACCAGCCGCTTGTCGGTAAATGGTGGGCAAACGATAAGGCTGTTTGCACACCCTACAGCTAGGTCGAGTAATCACATGGGGTAATTTCTTGAGGCTACGACCTATGCTTTTTTTATTATTTTCACATAAGACAAATACCATGCGAAACAAACTTCTTTTAACTTTAGTGGTAAGCTGCGTTTTGACTGCGTGTGCCAAAAGTCCGATGGGCAGAAATCAACTCATGATGATGCCCGACACGCAAGTCAATCAAATGGGCTTGCAAGCCTTTACGCAATTAAAGCAAACCAAACCAGTGAGCCGAAATCCTCACTATATTAATTTTGTCAATTGCGTTGCTCATCCCCTTACCCAACAGGTCGGTGAAGGCGCGTGGGAAATTGTGGTGTTTGAGGACGCTACTTTAAATGCCTTTGCTTTGCCTGGTAATAAAATTGGTGTTCATAGCGGCTTAGTGAATATGGTCGACAATCCTGCTGAACTGGCGGCCGTTATCGGCCATGAAATAGGTCATGTGCTTGCCAAACACACTAACGAAAGGATGTCAGGCGAAACCGTTACTAAACAAGGTATGGGGTTACTAGGTGCTGTTGTTGGTATAGACCAATCCATATCGATGCAACTAGGCATGAGTGCTTTAGGTCTAGGCTTACAGTATGGGGTATTAATGCCTTATGGTCGTACCCATGAAAGTGAAGCCGATGTTATGGGGCTGGATTTAATGGCAAAATCAGGTTTCGATCCCCGACAAAGCATTAATTTGTGGGTAAAAATGTCACAAGCCAGAAATGGACAAGCGCAGCCTGAGTATCTGTCCACCCACCCTTCAGATGCCACTCGTATTGATAACTTAAACCAAAATATGGCCGGAGCTATGCAAGAATATCAGCAAGCCAAAGCTCAAGGTAAGCACCCTAACTGTAGCAAATGAACCTGTATTTAACTCTATGTCATCCTTATCCCAAAGATGTCTAGCAAGGTAGGGTGCGTAAGGTTCGCTGCCCACTGCTCAATCGGCACAGGGATAAGTTGCACATAAATCAGGGGCATACCACGGTTTATTCCTTCTCATAATGGTTTTTATATTAAATTGTTGTGCATTAATGGTTTACGTCTTGCTGCTGAGCTTGCAGGAGTGTACAATGTACATGTATATTTATCTGGAGTTGCTAAGTCAGTGAGTCACGCTATCGAATTTATTGAGACCTCGGTTTTTTCTAAACAAATTAAACTGATAGCCACCGACGATGAGCTGAAAGATCTGCAAGTTGAGCTTATTGCGCAACCAGAAAAAGGTGATCTCATTCAAGGTACTGGTGGGCTGAGAAAAGTCAGAATGGCTACAGATGGTCAAGGAAAAAGCAAAAGTGCTCGCGTCATCTACTTTTTAGCAACAGCAGAAATTATCTATTTAGTACTGGCTTATCCTAAGAATGTTAAAGATAACCTAAGCAACTCAGAGAAATCTGAGTTGAAGAAGTTAGTTAAGTTGCTTAAAGGGGAGATTTAATATGAGTATATTTAATGAATTAAAAGCCTCGCTAGAAGAGGCGGTAGATATTAAGCAGGGTAAGAAACAAGCAGCGCGAGTGACTCGGTATGATGTTGCTAATGTGAAAGTCATTCGACTTAAGCTAGATGTATCTCAGCAAGAACTGGCTGATGCTTTAGGGACTAGCGTAGATACTATAAAGAGCTGGGAAAGCAAACGTCGTAATCCAACGGGGCTTGCTGCTAAGGTGTTGGCGACTATTCAGGATAATCCTAGTTTTTATCACGATCTTTCTGCTCACTAGTTAAGCTATGCGTAGAGCAAGAGTTGCCTCTGTACGACAGATCAATCCCTAGGGTAAGTTAAGGAATCTGTATGTTTGGAGTAAAACTGCTTTAGCTGTTTTTCGGAATAAAGCAAGCTAGAGCTTGCTGCTTTTTTGGTTACTAAGCAGAGCTTAGTAACCAGTTATGTAGGGTGGAATACCGAGCTTCAGCTCTGCGTTTTAAAACAGCTGAAGCTGTTTTACTCCAAGCACAACTCGTAAGATGTATGAATGTAAGGTGGATTCGTGCTAGTAATCCACCATTTCGGAGCCTCGGCCTTGCATTCGACCAAAACCACAGAGTCAGGTCTTGAATTTTGCACAATCACTTTGAAGCCGAAATATGCCAATGAAAAATACAAGACCTGACCCCGTGGCTAGAGCTTGAGTTCGAGCGTAATACGCTACTTTCCGCTGAAAGCAATAATATTTAAACGACCTGTAAACCTAACAGCTGCTGGAAAGGTTGAAAATCTTTATCTGAATGTAACAACAAAAAATCGTTTTCTATACAAAAAGTGGCAATCATTGTATCGATGGTTTTTCGTATGGTAATACCTTGCTTACGTAATATTCTAAAGTTCTCAGCACTTTTTAGACTTAAGGTTACACCGAGCATAGGGTAAACAGGCAGGGAGCAAAGTAATGTTTTGGCAGCTTGATAATCCTGATCTTGCCTAAAGCCTTGTAACACTTCAGCTAGAATCAAATCACCTGTGCATATCGGTTGCAAACCCAATAAGCCATCTAGTTTCTTTGTCGCTAAGGTTTCTGCACCATTAAAATAATCCACCCAAACACTAGAGTCGACCAGAATCAATGATCAACTCGCATTGTTTCAAGATCGCCATCCCAATGTAATTTTCCTTTAAATGCTTTAATAGATTCTTGCTGCTTTAACATCAACAAGGTCTTTAAGCCAAGCTCCACTGCCTCACGCTTACTTTTTACGCCGGTTACTTTTAAAACATCAGACATTAATGTGTCATCAATAATAATGTTAGTTCGCATCATTTTCTCTATGTGTAAGAAAAGAAAAAAGCTCATGGAAATTTTCAGAAGATAAATCTGCAATTTTCGTAAGCGATGTGCCTCGTAATTCAGCGATATGTTCGGCTACATAACGTACATAAGTGGGGTAGTTGGTTTTGCCGCGATAGGGTACTGGGGCTAAATACGGTGAATCAGTTTCAATTAAAAATCGATTTGCAGGTACTTTTTTTGCCACGTCTTTAATTTCTTGGGCGCTATTGAAAGTGACTATGCCTGAGAAAGAGATATAGAAATTTAAATCTAAAGCTTTCTGAGCAAAATCCCAATTTTCAGTAAAGCAATGAATGATGCCGCCGACTTCTCCAGCATTTTCTTCTTTTAATATGCGTAAAGTATCAATTTGAGCTTCACGGGTATGGATGATTAAAGGCTTTTTCAGTGCTTTAGCTGCGCGTATATGGGTTCTAAAGCGCTGGTGTTGCCATTCTAAATCACCAGAACTACGAAAATAATCTAAGCCGGTTTCACCTATGCCGATTACTTTATCGGCTTGCCCTAAAGCAATAAGTTCTTCTAGGCTGGGATCTTTACCATCTTGTACGTTCGGGTGTACGCCTACAGTTAGAGATATTTGTGCATAGGGGCTGACTAAATCAACCATGGCTGGGTAAGATTCCAGATCAATTGCGATACATAAGAGGTGGTCAAGTTGTTGTACCTTAGCTTCTTGCATAAAGCAGGCAAAATCATCTTGATAAGGTGTCAAGTCAATACGATCCAAGTGACAATGTGAGTCGATTAGCATAGCTTAATATTACATAGTAAAGGTTGATCGGTCGGACAAAAGGGTGCCGGCCAAATAGGTTTCTATTTTATTGCGAACGGTGATGTCATCTTTTTTATTAAATTGTATGCCTATGCCGCTAGGCCTATAACCTTCAGAGTGTGGTGTTGTCCAGATAACTTTGCCAGAAATAGTGAATGGCTCGATTTCATCCATTAAAGTTAATACTATGGACACTTTTTGACCCATTTCATAAGGCAGATTGGTAGAAATAAACAGACCCCCATTGATAACAAATGGCATGTAAGCGTCATACAAATCATTTTTGTCTGTAATGGTATGAAATAGAGTGTTTTCTGACGACGTTGTTTCTATCATGTTTTATTTCTGGGATTAAGATCAGACCAAGTGATTAAAATTTCTTCATAGAGTAATTGTTTATTAACCGTGGTATCTAAGAGTTTTTGTCTTATCAGTAATAAATCATATAATTCATATAAGCCTTTTGATTCAATTCGTTCAACCAAGGATTGGAGGTGGTCTTTCTTGTCTGGATTATATAAGCCATCTGAGTTTATTGGAAATCGACATTTAATTAAATCAATAATCCACGTTGTCATCCAAGTTAGTAAAGGTACTTCCGTTAGTTTAGTCCAGTTTTCAGCGACTATAATCGGATGAATATGCTGTTGGCTAATATTAAGCCATGCTTCAAAGCATTCATTTCGGAGCTTCAAAATATTCTCATTAGCGTACTGTAAAGCGAGTAAAGGCGAGCCTTGGGCTAAGCTTAGTATTAGGCTAATATTTTCTTGCTGAGTATGTTGTTTTAACCATGAGTTAAGGGCCGCTTTATCGGGTTGATTTATAGCTATTTTTTGACAGCGACTCACTATGGTGGCAAGTAAGCGAGTAGGTTTGTCGGTAATTAATATCACGACTGTGCGTTCAGTGGGTTCTTCTAGGTATTTTAAGAAGGCATTGGCTGCTGCATTGTTCATCAGTTCCGCCGGTTCAATGATAACAACGCGATAGCCGTCAAACTGAGGCTTTAGGCTTAAGCGTGTTATTAGTTGGCGAATTTGATCGATCGTTATGTTTTTACCAGCTTCAAGCGGTTGTAACTGAATGAAGTCAGGATGGGATTGTGCTTTAAAAAGTAAACAGCTATTGCAACACTCGCATGCTAGACCCTTTTGTTGGGGATTATCACATAGTAAGGCGGCAGTATATTCTCTAGCCAATTGTAATTTACCAAAACCTTTGTGACCACTAATGAGCAAGGCTTGAGGAACGCGGTTTTGAGAGCTGTAATCACTCAGATGCTGCCAGTATGGTTCTAGCCAAGGAAGGTTGCTCATTTTAGTAATGGCTGAATAAGATCAATTAGGGCTTTTTGGACATCAATCAGTGGCTGATTGGCTTTAATGAGTTTAATGCGCTGAGGATTTAATTCTAATTGTAATAAGTAGGCGCGTCTGACTTGTTCAAAAAAGTTGGTTTTTTCTGATTCAAAACGATCTAAGGCGCTCCGTTGTCTGGCTCGCTCTAAGCCAATTTCTACAGGTGCATCTAGTAGTATAGTTAAATCGGGTCTTAAAGATCCTTGCACCCAATTTTCTAAGGATTCAATAGTACTGATACGCATATTTCGACCGCCGCCTTGATAAGCGTAGGTGGCATCAGTAAAGCGATCGCAAATAACCCAAGTTCCTTGAGCTAAAGCAGGCTCTATGACGTGTTGGATATGTTGGGCTCTAGCCGCAAAAACAAGTAGCAGTTCAGTCGTTTCTGAAACAGCTTCGCTATCATTATCTAACAATAGTTTACGTATTTTTTCAGCAAGTGGAGTGCCGCCAGGCTCACGTGTAACGATTACGGGTATGCCATGCTCTTGTATATAACTACTAATAAAATGCAAATTGGTTGTTTTACCAACCCCTTCTCCTCCTTCTAAAGTAATGAACTTACCTCTTATCATGGTTTCTTCCTTTGAAAATTATTAACTGCTAAATTATGTTCTTCTAAGGTAGCAGAAAAAACATGAGTGCCGTCACCTCTTGCTACAAAATAAATATTGTTACTGCTGTCAGGATGTAGCGCTGCATTAATAGCGGCTTGCCCAGGAGTTGCAATCGGTGTAGGGGGTAGGCCTTTAATAATATAGGTATTGTAAGGTGTGGCGGTTATTAAATCATTATGGCTAATATTGCCTTTGTATGAGTCATTCATGCCGTAAATAACAGTAGGGTCTGTTTGTAATAACATCCCTGTTTGAAGGCGACGGCTAAATACACCTGCAATTAAAGGTCTTTCATTCACAGCAGCCGTTTCTTTTTCAATAATGGAAGCTAATGTGAGCGCTTCATAAGGTGTTTTTATGGGTAAATTATCGGCTTTATTATTCCATTCCTGAGCAAGTACCTGTTGCATTTTGTTATAGGCTCTTTTTAAGAGCTCAATATCGGTGTTGTGTTTTTCAAAAAAATAAGTGTCTGGAAAGAATAGGCCCTCAGGAGCAGTAGCAGTAATGCCTAGTTGGCTCATGACTTGTTCTGAGGCATTTTCATTAAGATGATGCTCAAGAATAGGATTGTTTTTTATGGCGGCTAACAGTTCTTTAAACGTCCAGCCCTCTGGGAAGGTAATGGCGTAGTGCTTAGTTTTTCCTTGTACAAATAGAGCTATGATTTCTGGTAGTGTTTGATTAGGGTGTAGTTCATATTCGCCCGTTTTAAGTTTATTGCTAGTTTTGTTCAAAAGTGTAATCACTCTAAACCAAAAAGGTTTAAAGATTACCTGTTGTTCTAGTAGCTTATTAGTGATTTGTTTAAAAGAATCCCCTTTACTGATTTCAATGATCACTGTATTACAGCCTACAGCAGGTTGGTGTAGGGCTTTTTGATAATCCAAGCTTAGCCAGTAACTACCTAAAGCTAATGAAAGCACAGTTGTAGTTATGCAAACTTTTTTCGATACTACGGAGCGGACATGGGTATTTAGTCGTTTTAATGTGTAGTGCAGTTCATTAACTAGGCTTTTGTAAAAAGCGACGGGATTAAATTTTTGGTCTGTAATAACAGGCTTTGGATTAGATTGCTCGTCCTGAAGCTGAGTTAACCATGCTTGAATTTGCCGCGTTTTCTCTCCTACAGGGAATTGTGTTGTTGCCAGTTCCGTAATTGGCCAAATGTCGATAATTGAATTACAGACAAAGATTTCATCAGCCGCTAATAGGTCGGCTTGTTTAAAGTTATGTTCAATGACCGTAAACTCATGATCCCTGCAAAGAGAGATGATAATGCCGCGCATGATGCCAGAAACGCCCGACAAAGTAAGTGCTGCGGTATAGATAATATCGTCTTTAACATAAAAAAGGTTAGTCATTGTGCCTTCAATGACGTGGTCATTGAGGTCAAGCATAATACCTTCTTGAATGGAAGGATCAGACCATTCTGATCGCGCTAATATTTGTTCTAGTCGGTTAAGATGTTTGATGCCAGCAAGTGCTGGCGTTAATCCTAAGCGAACATCACAGAAACGGGCATGGATGCCAAGATTTTTATAGCTATCAGGATAATCAGGGTAGGGGTGTACGCTTAAAACACGAGTTGTGTTAATGTTGTCGGGTTGGCGATAACCGCGCCCACCGACACCACGAGTCAGTATGATTTTAAGGACAGCTTTTTTAGACTTTTTGGTCAGTAGTGCTACTTCTGAGCTCAGAAGTTCAGTGCCGGGGTAGGGGATTTTAAGAAGATGACAATCTTTTTCTAGTCGCTCTAAATGACGATCTAGAAAACTAGCTTGCCCATCAATAATGGCGATAGTTTCAAATAAACCATCGCCGTATTGAAAGCCTCTATCTGTTTGGTCAATTTTGTGGCTATAAACGCCATTAATTAGCATCTTAGGTAGAGACACGATAGGCGCGCCTTTAACTTATTCGTAGCGCTTGAAAACCAAAGAGCCGTTGGTTCCCCCAAATCCGAAGGAATTAGACATTGCAATGTCAATTTTTAGGTCCCTAGCAGTATTCGGTACATAATCGAGATCACATTCTGGATCTTGATTATCAAGATTGATGGTTGCATGGGCTATTTGATTTTTGATACTGAGAGCAGTAATGACCGCTTCGATCCCGCCTGCTGCACCTAGCATATGACCAATCATCGATTTTGATGAACTAATTGCGACATTATAAGCATGATGGCCTAAAGCAGCTTTCATGGCTTTAGTTTCGCCTATGTCTCCCGCTGGTGTTGAAGTGCCGTGAGCGTTGATATAATCAACATTGTCAACATTGATGCCAGCGTCACGTAAGGCATTGACCATGCATCGAGCCGCACCTTCTCCGCCTTCAGAAGGAGTGGTTATGTGATAAGCATCGCCGCTCATGCCATAGCCAACTAATTCTGCGTATATTTTTGCGCCACGTGCTTTTGCGTGTTCTAATTCTTCGAGTACAACAACACCTGCGCCATCACTTAAAACGAAGCCATCTCGATCTTTGTCCCATGGACGACTCGCAGCTTGAGGATCATCATTTCGGCGAGATAAGGCTTTTGCAGAAGCAAAGCCACCCATAGCTGTGGGTGAGGTAGTGCAGCGTTCTGCTCCACCAGCGATCATCACATCAGCATCGCCATATTTAATTAAACGTGCAGCATCACCAATATTATGAGTGCCTGTGGTGCAGGCAGTAACTATGGCAAAGTTAGGGCCTTTTAAGCCATATTTAATCGAAAGGTTACCTGAAATCATATTGATAATGTTGCCAGGTACAAAGAAGGGTGAAATGCGTCTAGGCCCGCCTTTTTCATAAGTGGCGTAGCATTCTTCAATGCCAGTGATGCCACCTATGCCTGCGCCTATCGCAACGCCAATGCGCTCAGCATTCGCTTCTGTAATTTCAAGTCCAGAATCTTCTATAGCTTGAGATCCGGCAGCAATACCGTAATGAATAAAACCATCCATACGTTTTGCGTCTTTTTCAGGAACATACTGGCTAACGTCAAAGTTTCTGATGACGCCACCAAAGGTGCTGGCAAAGGGAGAAATATCAAAGGAATCGATAGCGCTGATGCCACTTTTGCCGTTAATAATGCCATCCCAAGTTTCAGAGACTGTATTAGCTAAGCAAGTGATTGCGCCTAATCCAGTTATTACAACTCGACGTTTGCTCAATTTAATGTACCGTAAGAAATGTTAAGATGAGATAAGTGGTAAGTGATTAAGTGGATGAAAGGGGTTCATCCACTAATATCAATATTTAAGCGTTTTTTTCTACGTAATTGATAGCTTCTTGAACTGTTGTGATTTTTTCAGCTTCATCATCTGGAATTTCACATTCGAATTCTTCTTCAAGAGCCATGACGAGTTCAACTGTGTCCAGAGAATCTGCGCCTAAGTCATCAACGAATGAAGCATCAGTAGCGATATCTTCTTTAACGCCTAGTTGCTCTGCAACAATCTTTTTTACTCGTTCTTCAATTGTACTCATAATTATTTTCCTCAAACAATGTAAGCGTTCATTATTTTGTGTGAAGCTTACAAAAGTATTGTTATTAATTTTACTAGAAATATCGTTTCCGGTAATTCCAGACGGCGGTGAATTATACTTTATATTACGACAAAGTCACAACATTAAGGCATGAACATGCCGCCATTGACATGTAAGGTTTCGCCGGTGATATAACTAGCACCGGATGAAGCCAAAAATGCAACAGCATGGGCAATTTCTTTAGCCTCGCCTAAGCGAGACAAGGGGATTGATGATAATAAAGCATTTTTAACATCATCATTCAATTCCCGGGTCATATCGGTATCAATAAAACCAGGTGCTACGGTATTAACAGTAATGTTGCGAGAACCTACTTCTTTTGCCATTGATTTAGTAAAGCCAATCATTCCTGCTTTCGCGGCGGCGTAGTTTGCTTGACCTGCGTTACCTGTAGAGCCAACGACAGATGAAATATTAATGATGCGACCCATTTTAAGTTTCATCATGCCTCGCAATACAGCTTTACTCATGCGGAAAACAGAGCTTAAATTGGTGTTGATAATATCATCCCACTCGTCATCTTTCATGCGCATCAGTAAGTTATCGCGGGTGATGCCAGCATTGTTAACTAAAATAAAAGGTGTGCCAAAATCATCGTTGATGGTTTTGATTACAGTTGAAACTGATTCGGGGTCAGAAACATCCAATTTCATACCTGTGCCATTTTCACCTAAATAGGCAGAAATACTTTCAGCGCCGGTATCAGAGGTTGCTGTACCTATTACAAAAAAACCATCATCAGCTAATCTTTCAGCGATAGCCTGGCCAATGCCGCGACTCGCACCTGTTATTAATGCAATTTGCTTAGTCATTAATGTGTTCCACTAGTTTATTTAGAGATTCTGTATCATAAATTGCACTATGCTCTGCTTCTTTGATAATGCGTTTGTTTAGTCCGACTAAAACTTTGCCAGGACCGCATTCAACAAAGCGAGTCACGCCTTGGTCGTGCATGAATCTTAGGGTGTCTACCCAACGCACAGGTTTAAATAGCTGTTCTTTTAGAGCATTGCGAATGACTTCTGGGGCGCTGTGAACGGCGACATCTACATTATGAATCAGTGTCGACTTTGCGGTATTGAATGTTATTGCTTGTAGGTAGCTATCAAGTTCTATGGCAGCTGATTGCATTAATGCGCAATGTGAAGGCACGCTAACAGGTAATAAAAGTGCGCGTTTAGCACCGGCATCTTTTGCAGCTTGCATCGCTCTTTCAACAGCAGCAACATTTCCTGCAATAACGACTTGTCCAGGTGCATTGAAATTGACTGCAGAAACTACTTCATTATTTTCAACTTGTTTGCATAGCGTGACTACTTCATGGTCTTCAAGTCCCAGTATAGCTGCCATTGCGCCTGTTCCAACTGGAACAGCTTCTTGCATGAGTCTGCCTCTTATTGAAACTAATTTGATGGCATCCTCAAAAGCAATAGTGCCTGCGCAGACAAGAGCAGTGTATTCGCCAAGACTATGTCCAGCCATCCATTCAGGGCGAATAGGGCTTAGTTTGCACCAAAGTTCCCAAACTGCGACTCCAGCGGCAAGCATGGCTGGTTGGGTGATTTGTGTTTGGTTAAGGTCGGCTTCGGGGCCTTGAGCAACGATAGACCATAAATCTTGCCCCAGTGCATCAGAGGCGCGTTCGAAAGTTTGTTTTATTTCGGGGTAGTTATTGGCTAGATCAGATAGCATGCCTACTGATTGAGAGCCCTGTCCTGGAAAAACAAATGCTAATTTATATGTGTTTTGGTTCATTATTGAATACGTCTGAGTTAGTATTTAAGTAATGCCGAGCCCCAGGTAAACCCTGCGCCAAAGGCTTCAAGTAAGACTACTTGTCCGCGTTGAATGCGACCATCTCTAACGGCCTCGTTAAATGCGATGAGTACCGAAGCAGATGATGTGTTGCCTTGATTCTCAAGGGTTACAACCACTTGGTCCATAGACATTTTTAATTTTTTTGCTGTTGCCATGATAATGCGGATGTTAGCTTGATGAGGCACTAACCAGTCTATGTCAGACTTATCCATATTATTGGCTTCTAAAGTTTCATCTACAATCTTGCCTAGAGTATTAACAGCCACTTTGAAAACTTCATTGCCGCGCATGTTAATTACGCCAGTTTCGTGCTTATTAAGATCTGTGGCAACTTGAGGGTTTGGGCAATACAGTAAGTCTTCATATTCGCCATCAGAATGAATATGGGTAGACAAGATACCGGCTTCATTTGAAGCGCTAAGTAAGACTGCGCCTGCGCCATCCCCAAATAAAATGCAGGTGCTTCTGTCGCTCCAGTCCACTATGCGTGAACAAATTTCAGTGCCAACGACTAAGACTGTTTTAGCTGCACCTGATTTAATATATTGATCGGCAATGCTCAGGGCAAAAATAGAGCCAGAGCAAGCGGCTTGAATGTCAAAGGCTACGCAGTTTTTAATATCCAGGCGTTGCTGCAATAAGCAACCAGTGCTGGGGTAAACTCTGTCTGGCGTGCCGGTGGCAACGATAATTAAATCAATGGTGTTGGCATCACAATTGGCTGCATCAAGTGCTAATCTGGCTGCGATTTCAGCCATGCTGGCTGCTGATTCGTTGAGGCCTGCAATTCGCCGGCTTTTTATGCCGGTGCGTTCGTAAATCCAGCTATCTGAAGTATCAACAGTTTCAGATATTTGTTCGTTGGTGCGAATGTTTGGAGGTAAGTAGGCACCGGTGCCAATTACTTTTGAATAACGGGTCATGCGGTCTCTCTTAGTGCTAGAACTTTTTCGACTTGCTCGCTAATTTTTTTAATCACGTCTTTTTTAACTTCGACTTCAGCGAGTTTAATAGCTGTTATAAAGGCAAGTCTATCTGCGCCGCCATGGCTTTTAATAACAAGTCCTTGTAGACCTAAAAAGCTAGCACCATTATATAAGCGTGGATCGATGCGTTTCTTAAAAGATTTAAGGACGGGGTAGGCAATCAAAGCTATTAGTTTGGTAAATAAGTTTTTACTGAAAGCTTCTTTTAAGGTAATGCCTATCATTTTTGCTGCACCCTCAATAGACTTTAATGCAACATTGCCAACAAAGCCATCGGTAACAATGAGGTCTACTTTAATGTTTCCAGCATTTAAGGAGTTGCCTTCTACATAGCCTATGTAATTTAACGCTGAATTTTCGAGTAATTTTGCGGCAGATTTGACTTGCTCATTACCTTTCATATCCTCTTCGCCTATATTTAATAGACCTACTTTGGGGTTTTCCAAGCCTTCAACGGCTTTCACTAATTCATTGCCCATAATGGCAAATTGAAATAAGTGCTCTGCAGTGCAGTCTACGTTAGCTCCTAAATCGAGAACATGAGTGTGTCCGAATGTGGAGGGTAGAGTAGATATAATTGCGGGTCGATCAATGCCAGGCATCATTTTTAAAACAAAACGTGCGGTTGCCATTAAAGCGCCTGTATTACCAGCGCTCACGCAAGCATCAGCTTGACCATCACGAACCAAATTAATGGCAACGCGCATGGAAGAGTCTTTTTTGTTTTTTAATGCTTTAGAGGGAGATTCGTCCATGGCCACGCATTGAGAGGCATGATGAACGGTTAGTCTGTCTTGATGTTGTAGTGGTTGTTGAAGCAATATTGGATTAATGATTGCTTCATCACCTACTAAGATTAGCTTTAAGTTTGGATTGCTTTTTAAACAATCCAATGATGCAGGAATAGTGACTTGAGGGCCATAATCGCCGCCCATTGCATCTATTGAAATTGTTAAGCTCACGCTGACGACTAACTCCGCACGTTTTGAGGTAAGCCGAGCCATAGTGGTTCGGCGCTGCATCATTCCTAAGAGGAAAGACTATAAATCTTCTTCGTTATAGGCTTTGCCGACGATTAAGCGACCCTTGAAGTAACCTTCTGGGGTCATGTGGTGGCGTAAATGCATTTCTCCAGTAATAGGATCTTGAGATAATGCTTTGCTTGTTAATGCGTCATGTGAGCGACGTTGACCGCGTCTTGAACGCGTTACTTTACTTTTCTGTACGGCCATTAATGTTCTCCGGTTTTTTTAAGTTTGGCTAAAATAGCAAAAGGGTTTTTAGGGGATGACTGTTCGTCATTAAAAAATATGTCAGTGCCATTAAGACTAGTTGGCTGAATAAGGCAGTTATGATCATGTTTAGGAAAGGAAGGTAGTATAAGCAAAATTTCATCTTCAATGATATTCTTAAGAAGAATTCTTTCTTCAGTAACCATTAAAGGCTCATATTCTTCAGGCAATCTATTGGCTTGATCTATAGTCTTAACCATACCTAGTTTAATATGGAAGTTTATAGGCCAATTAACCGCTGTTAAGCAATTTTGACAAATAAGTTCCAAGTTAGCCGTTATGTCTCCCTCGACTATTGGCAGACGACCTTCTCTATAAAAAAAAAGGTCGATAGACACCACTCCTTTGTCGTCAGCGAGAAATTCTGCTAAGCGAACCAGACTTGATATGGGTATTTGACCTTTTAAAGCACCACGCTTATCAGCTAAGTGCAAAGGGTCTATATATTCAGGTAATCTATCTAACATAACTTTGCAATAATATAGATAAACACTAAAATCGTCAAACTCTAAATACATTTCTTAGCTTAGTTCGAACGTTTTAGAGATGATTAAAAGCAGTGGAAATCATGACTTTTATCACTGTAGAACTTGGGTATTAGCTTTTAAACATTTGAACAAGCTGATAGTTCTTCGTTTATAATTAATCGTTTTGTATTAATAAGCAGCTTAAATCGTAAACAGCAATACATAAACTTGAATCAACTAATTTAAGCTCTACAATGTTTTTACTTTCCCCAACCTTCGCGCATTAAAGTACCAAAATCTCGTTGTGAAAAGACATTAGAACAATCTCGCCAATCCTTATCAGAGGCTGAAAGATGAGTGTTGTAGCGTAAATCGAATCCAGTGGCACGTTTTTGCGCATCAATGTATTGATCCATTTTTTCATCCAGCGTTTCAATATCATCAATCCATTCGTCTTTTATGGTGTCGGGTAACGAGCCAAATAAATTAAATTTATCACGCATTCGCTCAGATAAACGCTCATACACTTTTTCATCAACGGTTTGTTCATTGACTAGATTAAGCATATCAACATTATCACGTACCTGGCCGAAGCGTTTGATGCGACCAATACGTTGTTCTAATTTTGTTGGATTCCAAGGTAAGTCAATGTTAATCAAGGTACCTAAAGTCTGCAGATTTAAACCTTCACAGGCGGCATCAGTAGCCACCATAATACGAATTTTATGTTCGGCCACCATCACTTTAAGAATTTCCCTTTCGATATTCACACTATCGCCTTTCTGATATAAACGGCTGCGTCCAGCGCCTGCATATAAGCCGATAGCCTCATCGGGAAAATGAGTAGCCAGTGAGTCAGCAAGCCAACGGGCTGTGTCGTAATATTGACTAAAAATAATACAACCCAGCTCCAGCCAACCTTCATTGATCAAATAGTGTAATACAGCATCATATTTAGGATCACCATTACAGGCTTTGAGTCGATGTAACAATAAATCTAATACAGCGCGTTCTTCGTCGGTTTGTATAGCAACATCGGCCTCCATCTCATCACTTTCTTCGTGTAAAGTGCGACCTGCCAGCAAAGCCGTTGCTGTATTAATGCCTGCCACAATACTAGAACAAATCCGTTGCTGCATGAGGTTTTTCATAAAGCCGCCGCGCTTGCCCAACACTTTGCCGAAACTGATGGCCTCGTTATAGGCTTCCCGAAAGTGCTCATCAGTACGCACGGCCAAGCCTTCAAATAAGGCGTTAAAACCATGAACATCAGTAACTCGATTAATTTCAGGATGCACATTAACACCCACTCGTTTAAGCAGTCCTGCATCCTCAAGCGTTGTGCGTTTACGTAAAACCACATGACGCACAAACGGATTTTCGCGTTGAAAGAATGGGGCATTGGAAACTCGACGTTCCAGCTCAAGTTCAAAATCCTGTCGCGTACCTAGCTCTAAATCTGCGAATCGGTTGGCTTCAAATTGTCGAGGCGATAAATTTAAATCCTGACGTATTGCACTGTACAAACGGCGTACTGGGCTATCGTTGGTTGAGTTAACGGTAGGTAATGGCGATCGTAACAATTCCCAAGCACTGGCTAAATCGGTTACTTCCTGTTCACCAGATAAAAGTGGTAAAACCTCATCAGGCTTATGCCAGAGAGCATAATCATTACCCAATACAAAGTTGCCTTTGCCTTGATGTAACACACGCACCAAGTCCCATAAATCGTCAGTTTTAGTTTGAATAGGCGTTGCTGTGCCTAGCAATACGTGATCGGCACGTGCGGCAACGGCAGTAATAAAAGCCAACAGTTCATTAGGTTCACCGGCATTTTTTCCGAAACCTTGGCGGGTTCTCGCCTTATGCGCTTCATCTACTATCACTAGACCATAACTTAAATCCAATAAATGTTGTTTTTCAGATGATTCCCGCATCATCAAGCCGGTAGAGACAATGCCGATGCGGAGAGGGCAGGTGACAATATGTTCAGCACCTGCAGGAGAAATAGTGCGTTCATTGGTATCCAGCCAAACCTTTTTTGTGGTTTGCCAACGTGCTGTCGGAATGCCTAGTTTATCCATCAACTCGGTTTGCCATTGCTCGCATAGCGTTGCTGGAGCGAAGATAATGATGGGCTTACGGCGACGTTTTTCTTTTTCGTTGAGTAGACATAAGGCCAGTGCTGCTGTCGCTAAGGACAAGGTTTTACCTAAGCCCACTTCATCAGCCAGTAATAATCGTACAAAACCGTGATCACGATAATGCTTTAAACATTCTGTTACAAAACTTTGCTGCCACGGTTGTAGGGACATGCCTTCCCGATACAAAGGCGATTCAATCAAGGCCGCTGGTGCAATATGGTCATCATCTGCCAGCTCATCCAAAATGACTTCATGGCGACGACTGCGCCTACGGACTTCTTTACATATAGCTTCTGGTAACGGTTTGGCGGCATTCCATAGATAATCAAATTCAGCTTCAATCCAGGCCACACCTTCGGGGGAATCATCTTCCCACAGAATCTCATAATGATGTTGCCAGCCGTTTCGGGTTTCATTCATCGAGCCAATAAAGCCGACTTTACGACCATCGGCACGTTCAATTACGCCTGCTTTACCATGCACAAAGCCGCACACGCTATCCGGCGCTACCCGAATTGCCTGACCATGTTGCTGTAAAAAAGCATCTAATCTCTGGTAACGATCACGGTTTAACAACGCTTCGACTTCAATCGCATTAGCATTCCAGCGCCCCAACATCTTGGACTCGCGGCATTGTGCGACTTTTAGATCATCGGGGTGTATATCGACATTACAGACAATTTTGACATCTGGTATCGTCTCTAGCCATTCATTAGCGACTTCAAACAAAGAGCTGGTGAAATAACCTGCAATGCGGAGGTAACTCTTGGCGCCTTTAATCTGTTCGGCTAAAAAGCTTTGATCTAAGCGATGAGTGCGGGAGGAAAAACGGCGTAGGGTCATATTATTATTAGTTGTTGATAGACATACGAGTAAAAGCACCCTGTAATTCAAGGTACGCTATCTTAATAATTTCAATATTCATTTATATTTCTGCATAACAGAATCATAGCTAACTGTTTTTAATTCGCCTGCTTGGTAAGCTTGCCATCTTTTTTGTGCTTCATCTCTCCAGACAACATCGATCTCCTGATCAGGTTTATCCAGATCAGCTAGTAACGATTTGGCCAAATGTAATTTTTCTAAGGGCGGTAATTGGTTTGCTTGTAGGTAAAATCCTTGGCAGTTAGGCATGTTTTACCTTTTGATAGGTTGAGGCTTTATAGGAGTAACCTACTTGAAATTCAAATTGATTATGGATAACGTTTGGCAAAGCTTTTTTCGAATTCCTGGCTCAAGTTATCTTTCGTAAGCAAAATATTTTTAATTAAATCATCATTTATGGTTTGTACTTCATATTTAGAAGTATCAAAGTTTTTTAATGTGACGGCTTGTCGAAATTTAAATAAAAGGGAGTAGCTTGTTTTAACATCAAGACTTCGTATCTTTAAAATATCAAGCTTATCGCGGAGTTTTTTATTTAAATTTCTTTTCAGTTGGAATGCTAACTCGTTCGTTGCTTGGTTTGTGTGATATTGGATTGCTTGAGTTTCAATCTCATCTAAGAAAAGCTGCATTTTATCAAGTGTGCCTCGAATTTCTTTACGTTTTTCGCGAATGTTATTTTGATGGTTTACTATAAGCCAACCGAAAATAATAAGTAGCCAAGTCATTATTTGAGTCAAGACCATATTAATCTTGCTCCGCATCAAGGATATATTCTTCTATCTCCTCAATCAAACTGGGGTCTTCTGAATGGAATGTTATAGCGGTTTTTATCTGTGCTGACGAGTAACCCAATCGAACCAAGCCACCAAATGCTTCTTCCAAAAAAGAAGATCCATATCCGGCGGTATTATCCAATTCAATAGTTATTTGCTGATGACTGTTTAAAACAGGTACTAAAAATTCCGCCCGAAAAAGTTCACCGTTAAAGGGGCCATCGGTTTCATAGCGTCCAGCTGGATAATGGGAAAAGTCCTTCCCAATATCAATATTAGTTGTCGTGACATTTATAGTGCTGGCATTCATGATTTAACCTCTGTAATCCCGACTTATAGGTAAAGACCAAATAATCAGGGTTCCAAAAATGGAATCCTTGTAGTTTTTAATGTCTTCGGATGGTTTAGTATTGTTGAGATTATACAGGTAACATCCTTTATTACTAAGGATTGTAAGTCGGCCACCTTGAGTATTATCTATTGCTTTAATCATATCCAGTAAACCTTTCCCACGATGGCGCTTTTGAGTCCGACTTCTTTTGATTTCAATAGCCGCACGAATTAATTCACCGTCTGAGTATTTAACTTTATCCGATCCAAATAATGTCTGCAAAATCGTTTTAAACAAGGACTCTTCTTTGTTGCCTTCGATTGTCTTTGGAAGTGTAATTGGAATTCCCACGCCTAAATCGCAAAAAGCGACAGAAATATGATCGTCTTCTTCACGACAAAACATCCACCAACCTTTTTCGCCGACAATATTTGCTCCGTCATTACGTAAATCCATATAAGCATGCTGTGAAACGTTAGTCATGGCTTCGGAAACGCCACGATATAATTTTTTTGATTTGTCTTTAGGTAACTTACTTTGCTCTTCTAATATTTGGCCAACCTTGGTAGCATCAGTGATTTCACCCGATGCTGTTTTCCAGTTAATAACATCAACGCGCTTTGGAATAATAGGCGAATTGTTATTTAACATGTTTAAAATCCCCAGGTGTTTTAGTACTTGGGATACTGTTTCATCTTTTGGGGGAATGCACGATACTAGGTTTAATGAACCTAGTTCTCGCTCAATTCGATGCAGCTCAGAAAAAAACAGTAACGTGCCACAAACAACCATGCTTTTAGTGCTTGAAAAATCTACAATTACTTTATTTTTCTGAATGAGGACCTTATCACGAAGCTTTCCAATAAACTCCAGTAGTTTTTTATGATGCCTACTCTTTATGAGTTCAAAAACTTCAGGTGCTTTTAAAATATCAGAGGAATGAGTTAAGCTTTTTTTAGGTTTCCGGCGATTATTAAGAGGCTGAATTCTTTTTAAATGCTTCTTCTCTCGCTTATTGCTTAGACGTATCCAAGCTAAACGATCATCAGTAGAAAGTCTTTTCATAAGCTGTGTTTGAACTCTGGATTATTTTAAGCCAATCTCTGATTACGCATCCGCGCTACCAAAATCTCCGCTACATCACGCACTTGACTGTCTCTGGTTTTAGCGGCGATAAATTCGGTGATGTCGATTAACAACGGTCTAGCTTCCAGAAAGTTAGCGATGTCGGAATGCAGGTAATCTATCACGGTTTGTGGTTCTTTATCTTGTAGCAATTGTTGCAGGGCAATGATGAGCTTGCCTAAGTATGTGGGGCCGATTTCTGTGCTGTCGGATAAATCACGCGAGGTGAATTCTTCGATGCTTTTTAGTCGTGCTTTGTTGGGTGCCGTACTCGCCATGAGTTTAGTGTAATCCTCGACATGAAAGGCTTTGGCGAAGTTTTGGTAGTTATCCAGTTTGGATGCGCCGGTGGTTTCTATATCCAACATGCGCAGGTAAAAGCGTTGGATGCCTTTGGTTGCGCTCCAGGTGTCGGCTTGTAAACCTTCGGGAATTAGTAAACTATTGGCGGCTTCTGAGGCTTGTTGCACGATTTCATCGACCACGGTGACTTGGCCTTTTTGTCGGGGGCGCAAGGCGAAGGTGGTGGCGTCTTCATCGCCGATGTGGGTGTAAGCGGTTAAGACTTTCAACGCGGCGGCGTAACCGGCCATTTGTAAATCGGAGTCGTTGAAGACCGGTTCGCCGAGTTTGTTTTTTACGTCGGCGTTTAAATGCAGCATTTGGGTGATTTGCGCGGCTACTTCTCGACGCACGGCGGGTAGGATTTTTTGTTTAAAGCCGGGATTGTCGCCTGCCGGACGTTTGCGTAACATCAGGGTGACAGTGCCTTGCACATAACCGCCTTTTTTGAGTTCTGAGGTAGTTTCGGTGGCGATATACCAAGCCGCAACCACTTGTAAACCTGCTGCCCAGAAAATGCCGACCATATCCGACCAGACACTGGTGTCCTGATGAGTAAACATGACGCATTGCATGCCGTTGTCGGGCATGTGTTGGGTCATTGCGGTGTAAGCGTCGATCATGCCGCGTCGAAAGTCATCACCGCTGCCTTTGATCGCTAAAGCGCGGCGTGAATCCCAAACCCATTCGTTGAATGGTGCGGGTGGGTTCTTGCGTAGCCAGGCGATGAAGTATTCTGTGATTTCGTGATAATGGACGGCATCGGCGTAAGGTGGGTCAGTGATAAATAAATCTGAATTACTTGTTATGTCACTGGCTGAAATAGTAATTACTTCTGATTTAATTAAATTATCATTAGTAAATTTTTGTATTAAAGATATACCCCATTTTTCCAATAACTCCAAAGCTGTTCTGTTTGCATAGTTAAAAAAAGTATTAAGTACTTGATTATAAAAAACATGAGCAGGATTATCGCTTGCCCCGCCAGTTCTACCACCAACTTTTCCAGAACTTTTGGGGGAAGTTGTCCATTGGCAAAGTTTACTTGAATAATCAAGCATTATGCTTAATCCAATAAAGCTGCTGGGCATTCCAGATGATCTAGTATTTATTAAGCTGTGCAAATGTAACTGCCGAGCATTAAACAAATGATGCCAATAAGTCCAGCCGCGTTCGCGGATCGGCTGGTCGGTGTTATAACCGGATTCAATCGCCATATCCGGCACCAAGCCTTGTTGCTGCCATTGCACAATATTTTCAGCGACGATTTTTTCAACCTGGCGTTCCCGCTCCAAATCCTTTTCCGTCACTGCTGCAAAAAAAGTTATTTTCTGTTTTTTGTCCAGGCTGTCGGCGGTTATCCATTGAATGCAATACAGCCGTTCCTGAAAAATATCCTCTGGGCGAGGATTGAACTCGTGTTTTTCCCAGCGGCGGAGACGGCTTTGATTGTTTCCGGTGGTATCCTTGTAATCGCCCCGTAAGGTTTTAACCTGCGTGGTGTAGGTTTTTCCGTTGAGACTATAGGTTAAACAGCCATTTTGTACCGTGCCGTGTTCGGCTTTTTGCATTTCTTCTGCCGATACGCCGCTGACAATTTCAATATCAAAGCGTTGTTTCTCAAAGTCAGGAATGAGTTTCGCCACCACACTACGGCTCTTAGAAATCACCCAACTCGGTGATAACGGTATCATCCAGCCGGTTTCTGGACAACGAGTTTCCAGACAATACAAATAAGCCTTGGCGCGATTGCCTTGACTGTCATGTTCTATGCCCAACTCAGTAATTTCTGCATCAACCGCCGCCGCGACTTCACGTTGTGCTTGTTCTATTTCGTCACGTTTTTCTGGTGACGCACCGATGATATTCAACGCGCCCCAGGTCAGCATACAGGCAATGGGGTTTAAATCCGAGGCATAGACATCACAGCCTAAACGTGCGGCCTCAAATGGTATCGAACCTCCGCCACTAAAGGTATCACCCACTTTGGGTCGATGACCGAAACGCAGTAGACCCAGTTGTTCAACCAAGTCTTGATGTGACTGTGCGTTAATACCCAAATGTTGATAATGACTATTCACCGTTTTCCAAATGGACGCATATAAAGCCGTTTGATCCAGCTCTTCTGGACGCTTGCAAATCGCGGCACGGGCTTCATAAGTGGGCAGAGTCTCAAGCATTTGTAGGTATAAAGACAGTTTGTCTTCATCTCCCGTGTCACGTTGCCAGCGAAGTGTAATGCCTCGCTCATCACTATCAAATGGCGCTTGCCAACCATCAACTTCTTCAGCGCTTAGCTCAGCCGATTTAAGCGTGTAAGCAAAATAATCCCAAGGATTATCCAGTGTCAGGGTTTTGGCAATCTCTTTGGGCTTAAAAGCGTTATTTGCCAAGGCTCGCCGCGCCAAACCGCCTTTATCAAAGGCCATTAACTGCTCGTAGATTTCCAGATCTTTTTCGGCATCTTCAGTAGGGGGTAATAAGCTACCCAATACAATTGCCCTGACCAGAATTAACGGCTTACGACCTTTCCAATAAGAACCTAAGGCCGTTAACGTTTGTCCAGCCCCCGCTTTGCGTTCACGCTGAGATTCAAAGGACACCTTTTGCGCTGGAAAAACCGATTCAATCAGGGCTGGGGTGTGTTGTAGGGCAAAGGGGGTGAGTGTGGTCATGAATAGACTGTAATAAATTAAATTAAAAGATTAGGAATGAATTAGCAACACGCTTATTCAGCTACTTAAGGTGGTTTTCAATAGCCATGGCTCCATGAAATACGCCCAAGATGTCGATCTGTTGTTGATCTTTGATTAGATAAGCAATTCGGTAATGTCCATAGAGCAGAATACGTATCTCGCCTTCCGGTTCGGTTCTGTATTGGTAACCTATTTCCGGAAAATCCTTGAGCAATTGGGCTTTTTTTTATAAATCCCGGCAACGACTTGGTTGGCAGTTTTAGGACTATCGATTGTGATGTAGGCGTGAATGTCTTGCAGCCATCGTTCCGCTTCGTAGGTCCAGTTTATTATTGCCATGACTGGATACGACGTTCGATTTCTTCGTTGCTCAGGGTACGTTGTTGGCGAGCGTCTTGAAGACCACGATTAACCATGCGTTCAAAGGCCAGTTCGCGCATGATTTCTTCATAGGATGCATCTAAAGGTTGACTGTTGATGACTTCAACCATTTGCTCTTTTACAGTGGGCATAGTGATTCTCCAGTTGTGTATTTATTCACTGTCATCTTCAAACACTTCGCTTAGATCAATCTGGCAATCAGGGAATAACTGTGGCGTGGCGATATCTTCGCCAGAGTACATAGCAAGTAGTTGGTATTTTTCGGTATCTTCATCTAAGACAAACTGATGGACGGCTTTTTCACCGGGATAAACTAACCAGTATTCTTTAACGCCGCTCTCTTGATAAAGTTGGTATTTAAGCTGCATCTCTTTTTTGGAATTACCCCTAGACAAGATTTCTATAACCCAATCAGGCGAACCTAAACAACCTTTACTATCAATTTTAGTTTTGTCGCAAATTACGCAGATATCAGGCTGAACGACGGA
>Ga0214229_100113_pt1 | contig 29679 bp, 38 predicted proteins | sample TroBogypolimnion_38_FD_153067 | JGI IMG/M metagenome (GOLD analysis project Ga0214229, IMG submission 153067) | Freshwater microbial communities from Trout Bog Lake, WI - 14NOV2007 hypolimnion | ecosystem: Environmental > Aquatic > Freshwater > Lake > Hypolimnion/Profundal zone ...
TTGTGCCTGTACCAGCCGTTGTGCCTGTACCAGCCGTTGTGCCTGTACCAGCCGTTGTGCCTGTACCAGCCGTTGTGCCTGTACCAGCCGTTGTGCCTGAAGAAGTAGATTGACTTCCATCTGAATACGTAGTTGTTACACTACTATCCGGATTAGTAACTTGGCTGATAGGCACCGGAGTAGTGCTTGGTAAATTTCCGCTATCAGTAATAGGCGTTGTGACTGGCGTTGTGTCTACAGGCGTTGTGACCGGCGTAGTCACCGGTGTAGTCACTGGCGTTGTGACCGGTGTAGTCACCGGTGTAGTCACTGGCGTTGTGACTGGTGTAGTCACTGGCGTTGTATTTACAGGTGTATTAGACACCAAATTAGCAATAATATCAGATGCTGTTGTATCTGTAGGAGCTGCTGTTGTATCTGTAGGAGCTGCTGTTGTATCTGTAGGAGCTGCTGTTGTATCTGTAGGAGCTGGCAATATTGTTGCGTTTGGACCTGTTATGCCCATGGCAGCTAATTCTTCTGCGGTTGGTGATGTAACAGTGACACTACTTGTCGGGGTATTTGTAGCTACGTTTAATGCTGAGGCTGTAGTACTTGGCGCAACATCACTTGTAGCTGGGCCACTAGCAACCAAAGCAGTTCCAGGTTCAACAGTTGCTGGAGCACCGCTTTGGTTTTGAATTGCTGCAAACTCTTCTGGTGTTAATCCTGCAGTTGTTGGGGATGATTCTGCAGGAGGTATTTGTGTAATTGCGTTTGCATTACCTAAAGCTACATCCGGCGCATTCATGCCACTAACCAAATTGCCACTAGCAATCTGATTTAAGTTAGACAACAAGCTGCTATATTGTCCTGTTGTATTTTGTAAAGCGGTTTGTGCTGCAGTATAGTTACCCAACTGAGTTTGCAATTCAGTATTGCTTGCCTGATACGCTTGTTGCAAAGGAGCAATTTGAGTATTATATAAATCAGTTAATGAAGTATTTGCAGTATTAAACGCATCATACGCTGAATTATACTGAGGTATTAAAGTATTTAATTGAGTTGCCGCCTCATTAGCAGCAGTTAACGCAGTAGTATTTGTTGGATCCGCTTTATATGCAGCAGAATTTGTGTCATAAGCAGATTGCAGCGGGCTAATCTGATTATATAAATCATTTGCTGCTTTTTGTAAACTTACAACATTATTATATACTGGCGTGTATGTGCTACTAATTGCACTGTTTAACGCCGTTTGATCTTTATATGCTTGACCATAAGCGCTGTTTGTAGCGGTGGCTTGTGAAGCTAAAGCAGCGTTTTGCTCAGCAATAGTGGGCTCTAAAGCAGAAGCCTGACTACCAATAGTCTGCGCTTCTTGTGCCATTGTTTGACCTAGCACGGTACTTGCTGGATCTACAGGACTTGTTACTGGCGATGTTGATGAGGGGCTAATGCCTAAATTCGTTAATGTTGGTGCTATCAATGAATTTAAACCGGAACCGATTTCGCTACCAGCTGCGCCAACAGCCCCACTCAATGCGCCGGTTGTAGGATCACCACCTTTAATTGCAGAACCCAAAGCACCAGTACCCGCACTGGACGCAATATTGGATGCTGTCGTACCAATATCTGGTGAAATTAAAGATTTTGCGGCGCTTGACAGTTGCCCTAAACCAGAGCTTAACGCTGTATTTTCTAATATAGTAACTGGGTCTGCGCCAGCTGCTACAGATTTTGCAGCACCAACTAAAGCCTGAGCCATTGGTTGCGCTACAGCAGAACTTACTCCATTGGCAGCTAATAAGTTAGATACATCCGCCAAAGAAGCGCCAGTCAAACCCCCCATTAAAGCGCCAGATAAAATGCCGGTTAATGGATCTTGTCCAGTTATAGCCGCTTTAACACCACCCAAACCACCGCCAGTTAGCGCGCCAGTTCCCGCGGCGTTTAGCATAGATGCTACAGCTGGCGATAATGCTGCTGTTCCTAAACCTAGACCAGCGGCGGCTTGAGTTCCAGCTACTCCGGCTGCAGTGGATGCTGCACCACCCAATATGCCACCAGAAGCACCCACTCCACCAGCAGTCATACCCGCTGAAGCGCCGGTAGCACCCGCATCTATACCAATACTTGTTGGGGCCGCGGCAAATAGTTCCGGAGCCGCATACGGTGCGGCAATAGCTAAAGCAGCCAAGCCAAGTGTAGCCCAACCACCTGGAACAACTTGTCGTACGGACTTGTCTAATTGGGCGCCAAGGCCCAATAAACCACCGTGACTACCATCGGTGCCAAGTGCGCTTGAAAACGCATCAGTTACTGCGCTTATTGGATTACCGCCGCTCATAGATTAGCCATCCAGTAATAAGTTGGTTTATCAGACTTTTCTATATTTAGCCCTAGCTTTTCCAATAGCGGTAAAGTTTTATTCAATATTGGACCACCATCTTGGCCGTACACTTTATTAAACCCAGCATGCTTTACTTGCTTAATAAAATATACCATTGCAGATTTAATTTTTTGTGGGGTATCTGTGGTAAAAAAACTAATCTCAGCAGATTTATTTCCGAGGTTTGCCAAAAACAAAAGGGAGTCTCCATGCTGTACTAAGTGGCCCACATTTTTATTAATCATAGCTTGCATGGTTTCCATCAAACGAGCAGTATCCGCTTGGCTATGGCCAAAACGTTTGTGATCCGCTGCGATAATCTGTGATGGTGTCATTTTATATCCGGGGTGTTCCTATATACACTAATACGCGTTTTTGGCGTTTTTAGCCCTAATTAGTGTGATTTACCGTTGATTATTAAGGTAACTTCTTTGGCCCAGTCTTGCCAATTATCAAAGGTTTCTGGAGTAGGCACTGGAAATGCTGAGAAAGTAAAAGTGCTCGCGATTACACTAGCGGTATCTTTCCAATTATCTTCTGTATTGTACGGAACATTTAGTTGCCCATAGTAGATAATAAAGTTACCGTTCCAGTCTTCCCAACTTGACATCTCCGGCAAAAAAGGAAAGAACTGTTGGTTGTCCTTATTGACGTAAATCGTCATGGCCGCTCGTCACCAAATTCACAGGTAATCAAGTTACGACCCATTTCGTAATTACCGTTTATTTCATTGGATTCAAACTTTAAACGAATTAAACGATGCTCTACACGAAGGTCAATTTTACCAGTATCTTGAGTAAAATAGTATGGGCCAGAATCTTCTTCCATTGGACTAGACGCAAACTTACGGCCCAGAATAGTCATTGACATGGTCCCGGTTTGTAAGAAGTTCGGCTCAACACGGCGTAAGTGCATACGGCGGTTAACCCCAACTAAGCCGTCTTGGCTTGGGTTACCCGTCAGCCAACCAATGTCACTGGTAGTAATACTGGAATACACCGCAGTTTCGGTATTTAAACCAACAGCATTTTGACCGTACTCATGTTGCCAAATAGTAAAGCCGCCAATTTGTTGGTAGACTAAAGTACCCGGTGCAATAGTAATTGGGGATTCTTCAGTAAAAGTCACTAAGGTAACGCCCGGTGTGCCAATAGTAGTGTTATAGGTAAATACTGAAGAGCTTACTTGATATGTTGAATTGTAATCTGCTGTCTTATCAAAGGCAATAATAGTGCCAGGACTAAATATTGGAGTGACATCACCAGACAAATAAATTTGATCGGCTGTGGGAGCTGGCAAACTTGCTGGATGTGTAATTACGGTATACGGTTGACTAAATGTTGGATTGTAGTTCCAATCAGCCCAAATAGGTGTTGGGAAAATCTCGGTAGTATAGCCGCAAGAACGCTGAGCACCGACTGCAGAGCCTGCGTCATACCACAGCTTATCTTTTACGTTATAGATAATTGCATCAGTACATTCTGTAGCGGTGCCGCGAGGATAAAAGAACCAAATCTCATTGTAGCGTGGCACTTTAGTTGCCCATACTTTTTGGCGTTGCGTATAGTTGATATTATCAAACAACCAGTTTACGTTCTTATCATTTGGTACTACTTGAACGCTACCATTGTAAGCATAAAAACGATCAACACCCATCCACCAATACACGCCATCCATTTCTACTATGGCATTAGATGACATGATTGAGATTTGGCTAGAAATAATATCGTAGTTCCAATACTGGCTAGTAGGGGTTGTACTAGAAGCCGAAGAGTTAAACGAAACACGAATTAAAGAATCTGTTGCCCAAAACAAACCAGCGGGGGAGTTAGTACCGCCACGCATTGGCATACCCTTAACGATCTTGGAAGAAGATACGTTAGTCTGGTTAGCTAACGGGCCGTTCCAGTCGTAAAAGTTTTGTTGTGCGTAGGTGCTGCTGACGTTGTTATTGGCAATATATCCATGGGAACCGTACACAAATATAAATGGATACAGAACACAAACACCGCCATCAACACTAATTGGTTGATAGGTTGGAGTAGAGCCCATGCTATCGGACAATCCGGTAAATGTCCAAGTATTGCCTGTAGATGGGGCCACGTTACCAACTAAGACTTGTGATGGCACACCGTTGTCGATATCGATTAAGTTATAACCCGGATGAGCAAACAGTGATAAATTGCCACCCATCGGACTAAATTGAGCATCAAATTGCCAAGTGATACGATAGGGCCCCTCTTGCGGGTCTTCAGTAAATGTTGGTGTGTTGTTCAGCCAAACACTTGTTGGTGTACCACTGATTGTTGTGGTCACTGTTACGGTTGTGTATGGAGATGAGTAAGTTGGGGTACCAGTTGTTACGTAGTTTACAGGAGATGTCTGGCTAAAAATGACATTAGTTCCACTTGGGAATAATGATCTAACATCGCCGGAAATAGTAAACGTGGTGGTTGTTGGTACGGAATGCACAGTAAACTGTACAGTACCAGGTAAAATGTTTGCTGTGAATGGGCCCGCACCAGCGCCATAGTTAATACCGCACGTAAATACATCAAGCTCTTGATACGTGCCAGCAAAAATATAGTTTACGCCGTTGTATGGTTGCGATACCATACCACGATAAATACCAACGTTACTGGTAAACAGAGTGCGATAACCACCCATCTTTTTTGGGTCACCGCGCTGGAAACGGCACCACACACCGTCGGTGTATTGGTCGTTTTGGAATTGAGTACCGTCGCGTTTAATCCCAGCCGGAATTGCTAGGCTGTAAATTGAGGTATATTGCGAGGTATCCTGTTGCTGATTATCAGCTGCCATTTAGAACGTTCCACCACTAATTAATTTGGCATTTAATGTTGCGCTAACGGTAACAACCGGAGATGACAGGTTGGTAGCATTAATGTCCACAATTTCTGTACCATTTGCAGCTAATCCTAAAATGCCTGTGCCAGGTAAATACATGCCTGTTGTATTGTCAGTAAGGAAAGAATATGAAGGAGCACCGGCAACACCATTGATGGCTTTAAATGATGTTGATGATGAAGAGTTTAAAATATATAAAAATTCACCGTCGCTTAATAGCGTGTATGTTTGGCCCGTTGGTAAAGATAACGGAGACTGGCTACTACCTTGGTTTTGGAAGGTAACATTGTAACCAGTTTGATTGGTATTGTTGACCAGAATATATAACTGAGTAATAGCAGGAAGCGTTACCGCCAAAGTTTGTGTGCGGGTTCCAGACTGCGCTACATAAGTTTGAATAATTGGTGCGTTAGACACTAGGTTAAGTGTATTGCCAACAATTGCATCAACGTCATAAGTTGCAGAAGTAAATACCACATTGTTTGGTGTTACCCAACCAACGGTAATAAACGCACCAGAACTATAGTCATAAAAAATAAATCCAGAATCACCTGGGTTTGTAACGATAGTTGATTTGCCGTTAATAAGCTGAGTTGAGCTTGGTGCAAAAGTAAGAGAACCTGTTCCGCTATTTCTAAATCCAATAAACCAACCACGTGACAGTGTGGATACACTAGGTAGATTAAAAGTTCCGACACCAGCTGTCCAGTTATATGTTGCAGCACGGCTTGCATCAGTAATGGTTGGGGCCGCAGAAACATCAATGATGTTTTGAGTTGTGGCCAATTGCCCGCTTACTGTAGTTAATCCAGCGCCAGCCAAAGAAGCCGCATCTGCAGAAGAAGTGCCGGTTCCAAAGGTTACGTTGTGCCACGTACCAGCAACAGTAGAGTTGTCAGCTAAATAGAAATACTTTGATACTCCTGCGGCAACAGTAACAGAATTACCGCCAAGAAAATCAGTTACTACAAAAGAACTAGACCCCAAATTGCGAAACAGAATGTCGGCGCCTACTGTTCCTTGATCGCCTTCAGGAAGAGCAATAGATAACCCGCTAGTACTAGGAGTACAATCAATGATACGAGCTGCGGGTATTTCTGTGCCATTAACTGTACTAGGCCAGCTAAGCTGTGTATTTGAACTAAAAGCCAGTGCATAGTATGAAACATCTGTTGGTGTAACAACAGTGCCCGTAAAAGGTGAAGTATAAACTGGGGTTGTCATATATTAGGGTTCCTGAACCGAGGTATTGCGATCCACTCGACGAGAATTATCTTCTTTCTTCAATGCAGCAAGTGCGTCGGTGTAGTATTGTTTCCAAACAGGCAACTTATCTAGTGCCTTTAAATAGCCTTGTGCTTGTAATAAAGCGCCGTAAAGCATTGCTTGAGGAGCAATAGCAGTCCAAAGATTTTGTTGGTTTGATTGATCCAAAGGCTGAATTTCAGCGTAATAGATAATTTCTACGGGATAGCTTTGGTCCGGTACCGGAGCAAAATTCCAGTTATTGTAGTCATAATCTGCATAGTACAATGGCTGACCGGTAGAAGATTCAGACTGGTATTGTGCAATATAATCTTGACTACGCAACAAGACTGGCTGCCCATTAATTTTCATAGAAACTGTTTTACGCCAACGCGTTGGTTTGTTTAAAACTGCAACGTTAGAGGTAAGGTTGGTTTCTACAACAATTAACTGTAAAAATGTTTTTAATTCAGCGGCAATAGATGACTCAGCTAGTGCAATCAGATTGGGAATCTGCGCCACGAAGTCGGCGTCATCACGCTCCATGTAATCAATAATATTCGCTACTAGCGAATCGTAGGTCATTATTACGCTCATCTTGTGTAGTAGCTTATGTTAGGTTGGAAGTAGATTGGGGACTTATCGCGCTCTTCGTTAGAGGCTTGCATGAACAGTTTTTCAGCTTGGGTTTCCAAATACTGAATGCGTGTCATATCAACACCGGGGAGCTGCATAGATAATTTATGAGATAAACTAGCTTGCACAGAAGCAATCCAACGATCAGGTACATAGATTTGATTCGTCAATGAGCCCACATCTTCCATTTGCTTTTCAACAACAAGTTGGAACATCTGATATGGATTATTGGGAACAGGCCACAGATACATTGAAGGCTCGATGGTACGATCATACCAATATTGCAATGAGCGAACCGATGGGAATTGTTTGTTTGGTAAGTTCCAGTAGTCGTCGCGGTTTAGGCGAGCCAATGGAATAACTTGTTGGGATGTTGAGAACACAATCTGGCGAACAGAATAGTGTGACGCTACAGTCTCACGTAGGCGCCAGTAGAGGTGCGGCTCAGTGATAGAAATATTATAATACTGCCACTGATAGTCATTCATAGTGATGGATGGGAACTGTTCTTTTAAGAACCAGTTTACACCATCGTCACTATACTCAAACGCTAAGTTATAGGTCTGAGTTGTATTTGGTGCGTAAGCATTCCAACCGACATAGTACACGCTCTGTGATTGTTGGTATGTTGAACCAAACCAGTTTTCGTAACCCAGTGTAGAAGCAGGGGTAGAAAGTGTTGGGCTTAAATCAAAAGCTGCGGGAGATTCTGGATTGTCCGCTGGAAGATATTCAGACGCTTCAATGTTTTGAATGTATACCCAGTTAGCTTCACGTACGTCAATCGTAGTTTTTGGCAATACTAGCTGTTGTTGCTGTGTTAGAGCACCATACAACTGGTTTTCCAAGAGCCATAAATTAACGCCCAAGTTAGACAGGTTTTGCAGATTGTAAAATAAAGCCTGCTTACCAGCCTGAATGTACTCGGGCGTAATTTCTTCTGCAGTTTTGCCTGCATCACGGAATGCGTAGGAGATTAACTGGTCGACATTAATTGTAGTCTGGCCAGTGGTGTTGCTATAAGCCATGTTACCTTCCGCGGCCAGCGGCTCGCTTAGTTACTTTGTTTGGTAGTTTGTTTGAAGCTGGACCAGCTTTGATAAACTCCTTGGCAACCTTTTTAGGGATGCCAAGGGTTGATTTGCCAGCAGCTGCAGCGTACATAGCGCCTTGTTGAGCTTTTGACTTGATAGGCATATTAGCACTTACCTGCTTTACCGCCACGCTTTTGAGCTACCGGAGCTGGCATAGGAGCTGGTTGTATGCCTTTAGCTTGCTGAGCTTGTTGCAAATCGGCATTAGTTAAGCGAGCGCCTGCTGCAGGCTGCATGCTTTGACCTAAACCAGCTAAGCCCATAGCAGCTTGTTCCATACCACCCATTGGTACGCCAGCGGCTTGTTGCAACTGTTTGGCACGTAAGTATTTAGCTTCGTTTGCGCGAGCAATAGCATTTTGAGCTGGAGTGCCAATAACGTTATCGCGCAAAGAGGCTGCACCACCACGAATAGCGTCTTGCAAACGCTTAAAGTGATTTAAATTTCTGTCCATCAAATCCATGCGTTCCATTGTTGCGCCGCCGTCAGCCATCTTTTTTACTTTACCGCCGGTCTTATACTTGTTAGGACCGCCTTTAGCGCCAGAAGCTGCAGCAGCTTTTTTGTCGCCAGTTGGAGGTACTTTTTTGATTGAGTCTTTGTGACCAGCTGGTTTGTTTTTTTCTTTAGCTACGTCAGAGCCTTTGAATGCTGGCTTTGTGGCTGCTTTAGATGGAGCAGCTGCTTTAGCTGGTTTGATGTCTTTTACTTTTTTGATATTGTCAATATCACCAGAAGATTTTTTGGCTTCGTAAACATTAGTTACGGAACCGCCAGTTTTAAATTTCTTTACAGTACCAGTTTCTTTCTTAGCACGACCGCCCTTACGCAATTTAATTTCGGTTGGTTCTTTGTCATGCTCGGCTTCATCATGCTGCTTGAAAGCCTTTTTGATCATCTTTTTGTCTTGCTCAATGTCAGCCTTGTCAACTTCGCCGCCTTTTTTCATAGCTTTGCCACCGTAGCACATAGCTTTTGGCTTAGCGTGGCCGCCTTCTTTGAAGTGCTGCATTTTAGGTAGTTTTTTGAAATCGTCCATATTAGTTTTCCTTTTGTTTATCAATTACGGCTGTTGCCACTTTTAAAAAATGCTCTAAGCCGTATTGATTTAGAGCGTCGTTCATAGACAATATTATTAGCCTGCAATTGTCTTGAATATAACCTTTGTTAGAATCTATTCTATCTATTGATGGACTAAACGGATTTCTATTAGTTTTTCCGGTGGGTGAAAAATCAAACGGCAAACCACTCAATTCACAAACACCAAATTCCAGTTTTTTTAGTATCCATTCTTTTGTTATGGATATTTCTAATTTTTTAGCTTTTGCTCGACTTTTTGCGCTTCCAAGCAATTGCCCCGCTTTACCAATTTTCGTTTTTCTATACTCTTTTTTCCATGCGCGATGGTATTCCAGATTTCCCATATTTTAACTCCAGTAAGTTTAATTTGGGGAAGCTAGTTTATGTACTGGCATAAACAAGAGCTGCAGGCTCTGTTCACTTCCTATATCTACTAATACGCTAAAAGGGGTTAAATCGCCCTTAAAAATAATTCTCGTTCTTTTTTTCTGCGAGGTAGTAATTCTGGAGGTTTGCTCCAGTTTAGGAAGGCATTTGCTGCGCCGGACATATCATTTTTGTTGATGTGCTGGACTACTTCGGATTTCTTAAAATTTGTTTCGCCAATATTGAAGCACAGGCTGTACAGGGCGTCGTATTGGTTCTGGTTGAGGGGTACCCTAACCGAATCATCTACGGCCTCTTCACACCACTTTAAATCGCGTTTAAACAGCTCTTGTACATCGTAGTCTGTTAGTGTAATGGTCTTTAGGAACTCTTCATCCGCTTTGATAAGGTGGCCAACGCCAATACTCCAAAGTCCCTTGGAGTCCCGGTACGCCTTATTGCGTTTACCTTCAAAGTTAGTAATGAAATTAAATGTTGATTCTGTGATTGCCACAATATCCCGCTCTATTGTTTTAGTTATTTGTAGGTTTTGAATTACCCAAACTAATGTAAACAACCATACTACCAAAAATAGCTTCTTATTCATTTTTGCTCCTTACTTTGCGTCAGTTTACACTAATACGCAAATTGGGGGTTTTTATTTGCCTAGCGAGTCGTATTGCTGGTAGCAGGCGTCAAGGGCTGTGCGCAAGATGTCTGCTCTGGCAGCTTCCCGCTCAAGAAAAGCTGCATCCTCGGCAGAAAGGGACAGCCCAGTTCCACTTTGTCCATTTGAGGCGTCTTGGGCGCGACTGGGACGTTTACGCAACTCGATAAGAGCGTCAGCGAGGCTAGAGTTAATACTAGCGATTTGAGCATCTTTTTCTTTCCTTATTTGATCTGTGGCGGCTTGGTGTTCTTCTTGGAGCGCTTGGGTGGCAGCTTGCTGGCTCGCCTTATAGTGATCAAATCGTGCAGCTTCCAAAGAGTAGCCAAGATAGCCAGCGCCAAGTAGCAGTATAGCACAAAGTCCAATTTTGACATATTGCTCCAGTGTTAGCGGAAACATTATTTAAACCCACTTATTCTTGGTGAAAATACGAATGTAGCTTGCCATGGATTAGGCTTATTAACAACATTATCGTCCACCAGACCACGTACATTCCAGCCAAAATTAACATAAATGCAACGAGAAGTAGAAAATATGCGTTTGATATACACGAACTGAAACAAGTTATTGGCATGAACAATACACCATCCTTCTTTAGCGTTATCATTATCCTTGATTGTTTTATCGCCGTTTACCAAAGTTGTATATGGTGCAGTTAGATATTGTATTGCAAAACTATACGCTGGATTGCGCCAAAGCCATTTTACCTTACTCCAATAACTAACCCCATTTATTACCTGGAATGTAGCGTCACCATCTAGGCTATTATCTGGTGTCATAAACCAGTTAAGCCACTTTGGTAGTCTTGGACCAACAGCCTCATAAGAGTGGTTGTCGCACCAACCTATTTGCTGGATGGCAAATAGCGGCAAAACTGGCGCTAGGATGTATGCCAAAATTGTTAATACTAAACTGATTGGTACAAATAGCAAATAAATGATGTAGATCACTGATTTCCTTTTTTACGATTTGCTTGTGAAGATAATATTTGCAAATTCCAAGGAACATGTAAGCCACAAACCTTATTGCCCTGTAAAGGGATAATATGGTCTATTTCCTGTTTCCAGGGGAATATTTTTTCTAAATCTTTGGCCATTTGATATAATTCTTTTATATCAGTGTGTTGTTCATCGCTTAACCAAATTGGTGTTGCTTTTAACTTTGTCGCTCGGTATTTAGCTAGTAAAGCATTTTGATGGGCTTGGTTTGCTTTGCGCCACTTTTGTTTGGCTAAACGAACTTTTTCTCTGTTATTTTCAGTGTATTCTTTTAACCGCGTTGCTTCTTTTTCTTTATTCTTTTCAGAATATGCTTTTTTGCAAGCTGCATTTTTAGCGGGGTCTTTATACGGCATTATTTTTCCCCTTCCGGTTTAGGCTCAGCATCTTTTTTAAGCATTACCGCAGCACCATGAGCGCCAGCAATAATTCCAACAGCTTCGGCAAAATCTTTGAGTGCAGGAACATCATTATGCACCATCTCATAAGCCGCACCAAAAAGAACGGCCAGGAGCGAGATCATCCAAGACCAACGACCGATATCGTGTGTCTTACCGTCTGCCCCTGTTAGTAGGTCATTAAAAACCTTACTTACCTTCATTTGATATTGCGTATTTGATCCAATTTGTCTTCAATGCGATGAACCGCTTTAAGAACTTCTTCCCAGCGATCTGCAAAGTCAGACTTGTGCATGTAGTTTTCCGCTAAGTGTGCACGAAGACCCGTGACATCATTTTTGAGCTCTTGAACCGCAGTCCAGAGCTCTTTGCAGAACCAACCAATTGCAACACAGATCAGCGGAAGAACTGTGTTAATGAGGGTCTGTAGATCCATTTTATTTTGCTGTTTCTCTGGCCAATCGTTGTGCAGCTTGGTCAATTGCTAATTGGATGATTGGATTAGAATGTTTAGCTGGTGCTGGAGCAGTTTCTACAACTGGTGCTGGTGCTGCCTCAACTACAGGCGCTTCTGGTTCGTTTTTAAGTACTTCAATTTCAGCTTCGATAGATGCCAGAATGTCGTCTTTTAATGCCATGATGTTTCCTTATTTAGTTTGAGGAGGGTTAAGCACCGGTAATGGTGGGTTGTTTGGGTAAACTGGTTCTGGGAGCGGTGTGTCGGCCATTTGTTATCCTATTAAGGCTTTTACTTCATCAGCAGTTAAACCAAGTGCGGTTAATTTAGCTAGTGCGGAAGCCTTTGCATCTTTAGCGGCTTGTTCTGCTTGTGCTTCAGCGGCTTGTAGTTCTGTCAATTTTGCTTGTGCAGCAGCTAGGTCATATTGAACTACTTGCTCATTTTTATCATAAGCAATATCACCACTAATAGTAACAATAGCTGGATTTAAAGCATAAATTGCATCATGAATATTTGCCATATTAGCTTCCCGAGATTTCTAAAAGAATAATATAAGAAGATGCTTGACCATTTCCGTCACCATATTGTGCTGATACGGTTCCGCTAGAAGCTCTTACTTTCATTTGAGTTGTATATGTTGTTGCTGATGTAGTTGCTGGAGAATCTAAATATTGTAAAGATATATTTGACATTGTTTGCGAACTATTAGCCCATAAACAATATTCATAACCTGGAGAAACACCGCTAGAATTTCTAGCAATTTGACAAGCGATCACAAGACCATTGCTATTTACATACATTTGTTGCGAAGCAATTACCAATATTTTACTGTTAGTAGATTGGGGTGTAATTGTTGCAGATAATCCTGTATTTACATAGGTACTTCCGCTTGTAGAAGTTTGTGTGTTGGCTGTTCCAGTAACCACTTGCAATACTGTCTGCCCACTACCGTATAAAGATACTGACATAATATTTCCTTAAACAGGATTAGCGATTGCTACTAAATCAGCAGTTGTTTTGGCGGCAGCAATAGCAGCACGACCAGCAGTCAAAGCAGCAATAAAGTCAGCGTCAGCTACAGCATTAGCAATACCAGCCAATGTGTTTAATTGTCTAGCTTGGGCTACTTGTACCGCAGCAGCATTAAACTGTGCCAAACGGATAGCTTGTGCTTTAGTAAAGTTTACAGTTACTTTGCCGCCAGCCAATTCCCAAGCATCAAAGAATTGTGCGTCAGAGCCTTGTGGCAATACTGAGTCATCAACAATAATTGCACCTGCTGGGCAATCTTTTGTTAATACTTCGTTAATGTGAATTTCGCCAGTGGGTACAGTTACGGCTACGTTGCCATTTGCTGTTTCGTGAATAATTACTTGAGACATTATTTTTCCTTTAATTATCTAAATACTACACAATTCATTTGACCACTATACGCTGGGTCAGAATTTCCACCGCCGTTAGTTGCACAATAAATTGAAACGGATGATGTTGTTGGTGCGGCAGATTGGTAGTTTTGACCAGTAGTTTGCCCTGTTCCACCGCCGTTTCCACCAGTTACTAATGTTGCATAATTTGCACTTGATAATGAAGAAGTGAAATTAACAATATAAGAACCAGAGCCACTTCTAGTTACCGAAGATACATTATAAGAAGCATTTACACTTCCACTAGAACCAACAAAGTTAACCCAAGCCTTTGCACTACCATAAATGGCATTATCCATTGCTGTGCTATTACCAGCACCGTCTTGTAGAGTATCTGCGACTATTGTTCCTGCCATGATTTATCCTTTAAGTACCTAATACAGCAACACACATTGTTAATAATCCAACCTGATTGTTAGCGTTGTCATATCCAACAACTTTTGCGGATGTAGTTGTTAATGAGTTATAAGACGCATTACCATAAATATTTAAGTTTCCTGTATTAGTGCTATCTCTTTGACCTAACCCAACAAGACAATAGTTTGCATCTGCAAAAGCTGTAGCCCAGTTAATTGTGTAAACACCAGTAGATACATAAGTGATTGAACTTACATTAAAAGAAGACCGTACAGTAGGAGAGCTTGTATTTCCAACAAAATTTACCCAAGCGGTTGAAATTCCCAAATAAGCATTATTAGTGCTAAATAAGCCTGTATCTGTATTAATTGTGTTTGCGACTAGTGTGCCAGCCATAATTTTTCCTTAAACGATTACCCAACGACTGCTCGTTGGTATTGTAACTGTAACGCCAGTAGCTACGGTGACTGGGCCTGCGCTCATACCATTATTACCGGCTGTCATTGTGTAATTTGAATTGATAGTTTGGCCATTTTCATACACTACACCCCCAGCAAAACCTCCAGTAAAACCAGATATGTTAGGTGCTGTAAGTGTGCCAGTAATTGAGGCATTAGTGGCCGTAACAGTTCCATTTACTAATAAGTTACCAAATCCTGGATCTGTTGATGTGCCAATTGCCACACCACCAGTACCAGTAACGCGCATACGCTCCACTGTACCGGTTTTAAATACTACTGGGGCGTTGACATCAGTACCAAAGACTAATAATGTGTTAGTTTGATCCCAATACCACTGGCCTTTTTCGGTTCCATTATTATACAACGAAATGGTTGTGAATTGTTGACCAGCATTATCTACTAATAGATTGTTCGAATTGCCGCCACGAATATACAATGGGGCAATACCACCAGCATACCCAATAGATACGTTACCGCTAGCGTCTTTATAAATTTGGCCAGAGCCAATGTTAATAACACCATTACCGCCAGTTAATGTTGTGCTGTAAGTAATGCTGGTTGCGTTTACATAACCGCCAGATAAGTTGGTTGCTGTGTAAGATGTTGCGCCAGAGTAGCCACTAAAGCCACTAAAACCAGAAATACCGGAACCAGAGTAACCGGAAGTGCCAGATGCGCCACTAAATCCAGATGCGCCATTAGTTCCGCTATAGCCGGAGATGCCGCTGTATCCGCTGTATCCTGAGTTACCAATCGGGCCGGTTGAACCGTTAAAGCCACTGTAGCCAGATAGGCCGCTATAGCCAGAGAAGCCGGAAAAACCCGATACACCAGATCCGCTATAACCAGAACGCCCAGAAATACCAGAATATCCAGAAATACCACTGTAACCCGAAAAGCTGCTGTAGCCAGAGTATCCACTGTAACCAGATAAGCCCAAACCACTGTATCCAGAATATCCAGAAATACCGGAACCACTATATCCACTAATGCCGCTAAATCCAGAAATACCACTATAACCAGATGTGCCACTGGCCCCGCTAATTCCACTATAACCACTAAAGCCAGATACGCCACTGTAACCAGATACACCAGAACCGCTATAACCACTAAAGCCACTAAAGCCACTAAAGCCGCTGTAGCCAGATGGACCGCCGCCACCGACAAAAGAGCTTACTGTACCAGATGTGCTAAGATAGTATAATCTACCATCGGCAGCATTTAGGGCAAGCTCACCACTAACCAGTTGCGCAGCAGTTGGCGCGTTACCTGGCGTAGTGCTGTGATATAACTGAATCGGTGTGTAGCCGGATTGGGCCATGTTTTATTCCTTTAAACGATCTATTATTTCTTTTGGTTTTACGAATCGCTCATTTAGGTGTTCGGTAGCCTCCCACCACATAAATTGGTTTTCTACTAAATGCGATCTATCTTTTAGTAGATTAATATTTTCTGGGTGTCCAAAGATCAATGGATCGGACGGCCCCCACAACACAATACCTTTTTTACCCTCATCCCACGCAAGATGTTGAAAAAAGCTATCTACTCCAATCCAAGTTCTGCACTCCCGAATCAATTTACGTAATTCTGGGATTGGTAAGTTAGTCCTAAAGTCTGGTACTAACTGTTTTTCTCCGGCAACACCAACCTGAATAATTGGTTCTTTGATCATTTCAATCAACGTTTCCCAATACGGGTAGTTCTTTGGGTTTTGTTTACCGGTTCGTAACTTTTGAGCATAGGGAGCTATAATAATCATAAGTACAGCTTCCTATACGCACCTTCTAAATTGCCCTTCCATTTCCACTGATCCATCTTTTTATAGACGTTCCAATGGTCAATGTCACCAAATAACTGTATTGCTTCGGCTATCGATCTGCCGGGAACCACCTCAGGGTAGCATGTAAAAACTTCAGGGCGATGTATTGAAGGCAGAACATGGTTAAATACAATATGGTCGCCGAGGCCGCAATTAAGTACCACAATGGTCTTATCACGATATTGCAAAATATTTCTGAAAATTTGCTCATCATGTTCATACATCTCTTTTTTTGTTTCGCTACGAATCCCGCCTTGGGGGTTCTTCATGTGCCAAGTTATTGCGTTTGGTACTACTAAAATCCTATAACCTTTTTGATGTAAGCCGTAAGTGAATAGTGTTTCTTCCCTGTGTGCGACGCGAGACAATCCCAAATTGTAATCAACAATACCAGCGCGGTAAAGAAAAGTACAATGTAAATGCTCAACTTGCTTTTCCTCGTATATCACACCCCATTGGATGTTTGGCTCATTATCAATATGGTCAACAAGGCCTGTTACAGCCCTTGTATCGGGCATATACGGTGGAGTTAATACCGACCCACCTACTGCACCAATATCATCGCCTACGTGGCTGTAAAGCGTTTCTAAAACGTTTGGTTCTGGGATTGCATCATCGTCAACGCGCCAAACCCATTCGTAACCCATAATGTTTGCGTCTTGGTGGATATAATGCTGGCCACGCTTAGTAGCAAACCTCCACTCCCATTCAATACCTTTGTGCTTTAACATCTCAAAAAAGTATTGATAAACCAACTCTTTGCGCATGTCTTGCGGCTCGTCATTATCATCAAAGATAACTAGCTTATCTACTGGCTTTGTTTGATTAATAATGGCGTTTAATACTAGCGGCAGTGTTGTAAAATACCGCCCCCGTGTTGCCACGGAGCATAGTACCTTACTCATTATCCCACCAGCATATCATCAAGTTGCTAGGGTTGCTATCTGATACTGGGACCATGGTGTCTGATATATCGCCGTTGTGGCTGATATATGCAAACGTAAAGCTAGGGAAATCCTTTTCTGTCAAACCATGCAGTTTGTGATGTTCACCCCAAAAACCCTTTGGCTCATTGTGTGGCACTGTAATCAACAAGCGCTTGCAATGTTGTTTGAGCTTTTCTACAATTTCTAAACCATTGTCAAGGTGCTCAATTACTTCAAACGCAATAATGTTGGTGTAACGTCCAAGCTCAAAAGTGTTGATATCAGCTTGGTAAAACGTCGCATTATCAGACCACTGCTGCTCTTTTGCTACATCAACAATGATCGGATCATAATCCAAACCTAAATACGGAACACTTTGGTCTAAGAACTGGTATCCGTAACCAGTGGAACACCCAATCTCAAGCACCGATCCAGGTAGAACATTTTTTGCTGCCCACTCATAGCGTTGTGTCTCGCGTGGGAAGACTGGATCACCATTTAAAAACACAGCCCGCTCGTAATTGTTTGACAAGCGCCACTTATACCACTCGGGATTATATTTCTTTGCTAACTTAAGCTCATTTAGCAAAAAGATATTATCCCAATTTTGTACTAAGCTGGTATCGTGTACCGTGCCTTCTGCCTTGTGGTAGATTGGAAACGAACCGTCGTCCCAGTTAGCAGTGATTTTAAATCCAGCATTTTCTGCTTTTAAGCAGAACTCAATGTCTTCGCAACCGCCAGTATCATAATCTTCGTTGAGAAAACCAATGGTTTGAAACACTTTTGGATCAATCATTACGCAGAAAAAAACTGCAAAACGGCGTTGCGTAATTGGTGAATACTGTGTCCACACCGCACTGATGTCACCCGTGTCTAATTTTTCTAACCAACTTCCGTCAAGGATGACTGTGTCATTGTTCAGCAATACAATCTTGTCGCCTTTAGCCATACGGATACCGTTGTTTGTTGCTTTTGCAAACCCTAAAGGTGCGTTACTCCAAGAAACGTAAATATTCGGTACCGCTGTTACTAGATAGTCTAAATACTGTCTAGTATTGTCTGTACACCCGTTGGCTGAGATAATCAGCTCGACGTCGTCTAGGTTGGAGTGCTTAATAATCGAGTCTACACACGGTTTTAAGTACTTTTCACAATTATTGTATGTCGGTATTATGACACTGTATTTCATATTTTCCTATAAAGTTCGTACGAACTTAAATTGGGTTGTCCTACAACTACTAATACGCAAAAAAGCTAAATAACGGCCTAAATTATACCACAACCCAACGAGAACCTGTTGAAACTGTTACTACTACGCCAGTGTTAATAGTAACCTTACCGACGGTCATGGCGTTAGAGCCGGATGGTACAGTAAAGTTAGATGCTACTGTTTGACCATTTAAGAAAAATGGCGCTGTTGACGCAGTAATACCACCAGTTGCAGTAATTGTTGTAGCTGATACTGTACCACCTGATTGGTTTGTAGCAGTAGTAGCTGTTGCCGCATTACCGCCAATAGACAAAGATGATGCAGTACCAGTTAAGCCTGTGCCAGCACCATTATAAGTAGTAGCATAAACATTAGACCAATAATTTGAAGACGATCCTAATGTATAGCTATTATTTGTTGCTGGATATAAATTTCCAGAACTATCTAAATATAATCTATCTGAAATACTTGTTGCACTTGTAGCTGATGTACCAGTACCAAAAGTTATACCACCATTGGTATTTGTTCCATTAAATTGGATAAATGCCATCCAAGTAGCATCTATTTTTTCTTGTAATCTTGTTCCAGCGGTTGTCCAAGAAGTTCCAGCTGATGTTCTTGTTTCTGTAATTTGTAAATAATTTGCATTGGCATCAGAAGATTGATATTGATGTAACAATACTTGATTACCAGCAGTTCCACCTAAAGAACCGCCATTTGTTTGAACAACCCAATTTGATACTGTTGAATTACTAAAAGTGTTATTACCAGTAAAAGTATTGTTTGTTCCCAATATGGATGAGCCAGCAATACCAGAGTAGCCTGAGTAACCAGACAACCCTAAGCCACTATAGCCAGAATATCCAGATGTGCCCGTTGCGCCGGTTGCACCGTTAATACCGCTGTAACCAGAATATCCCGAGTAGCCAGAGGTACCAGTTGATCCATTGCTGCCACTATAGCCAGAATAGCCAGATGTACCAGTCGCGCCGGTTGATCCATTTTGACCACTATATCCGGAATAGCCGGATGTACCAACTGCACCTGCGTTGGTGATGTTCCACGTTGCAAATGTACCAGAACCACCAACATAGTCTACGTTAACAGTCAAAGCTGTTCCACTAAATGCTGTGATACTGCCTTCCATGTAATTAGAAGGTGTTGTGGTGTACGAGATACGTACTCGGTTGCCTACGGTAAACGCTGTTTGTGTTGGCGCCGATAGATTAGTAGTAAATGACTTGGAACCAGTACCAATTGTAGTGGATGTTGTGGTTGTTAAGTTAGCGTAACCTAGGCCACTATAACCAGAAAAACCAGAGATACCAGAATACCCGCTGTAGCCAGAAATACCAGAAAATCCGGATATACCAGAATATCCACTGTAGCCAGAGATGCCAGACCAGCCAGAAATACCAGAATATCCACTGTAGCCAGATGTGCCAACTGCGCCACTGTATCCGCTGTAACCTGAAGTACCTGTTGCACCGTTTTGGCCGCTATACCCTGAATAGCCGGAAATACCCGATGAACCTGTTGCGCCGTTAATACCGCTATAACCAGACAGACCAGAAATGCCGCTATAGCCAGAAATACCTGAGAATCCACTATAGCCAGAAATACCACTAAAGCCACTGTATCCTGATACACCGGAACCACTATATCCGCTTATGCCACTAAATCCACTATAACCTGATACGCCAGATCCGCTATATCCGCTTTTTCCGCTGTAACCAGAAATACCACTATAGCCAGAGATGCCTGATCCGCTGTAACCAGAGTAGCCAGAAAAACCGCTGACGCCGTTTGTGATCGCAAAAATTAATGGATCGTTATTTGGGAAGTTACTTGTTCCGGCACCACTTGAATTAATTAAAGTTACAGGATAGGCCCAATAACTAGTTGCCGTATTGGCATTATAGTTAACTGGTGTCCCAGTAATTTCCCAAGTCTGATAATCCGAACTAGAACCAACTTGCTGTAATAAAAATTCTTGGGTTTGTTGTAATAGCGCCAAGAATACATCAATGTCATCGCCGTCTGTTGTTTTGTGCGATACGTAGACAATTGTTGCACTGTCTTGTGTGGCGTTGTTCCAAGTTACATATCCGTCACCCGGATAGGTATTGGTGGTAGTGGTCGTATTTGCTTTGTAGCTAAAATACGAAGTAGTATGGCCTGGTGTACCAGAAAATCCGCTGAAACCGCTTGTTCCACTATAGCCAGAAATACCACTATAACCAGAAAAACCGCTGTAGCCACTATAACCTGAAATGCCAGAAAATCCAGAGATGCCAGACCATCCAGAATAGCCCGAGATGCCACTAAAACCGCTGTAGCCGCTTACGCCGGAGCCAGAATACCCTGATATACCAGAATATCCAGAAATGCCGCTAAAGCCTGAATAGCCGCTATAACCAGAAATACCACTAAAGCCACTGTAACCAGAGATGCCAGAAAAACCAGAAAGGCCACTTGCACCACTGTAACCAGAGATGCCAGAAAAACCAGAAAGGCCACTAATACCACTATAGCCCGAAATACCAGAATAGCCGCTATAGCCGCTATAACCACTGATACCCGACCAACCAGAGGTTCCACTATATCCGGAGATACCAGAAAAACCTGATGTACCACTATAGCCAGAAATGCCACTAAAACCACTGTAGCCAGAAATACCTGAATATCCTGAAATTCCGACAAATCCACTGTATCCTGAAATGCCAGAAAATCCGGAATAGCCCGAAACGCCGCTATAACCAGAAATGCCACTATAACCAGAGTATCCGCTATAACCGGAATAACCAGAAATACCAGACCAGCCCGAATATCCGGAATATCCCGATATACCGCTAAAACCGCTGTAGCCTGAAATACCAGAAAAACCTGATAATCCGGATCCGCTGTAGCCAGAAATACCACTATAGCCAGAAATACCGCTGTAGCCAGATGTGCCACTATAGCCAGATGTGCCACTATAGCCAGATACACCAGATCCGCTGTAACCCGATACACCAGAACCGCTGTAACCAGAAAAACCAGACCATCCAGAAATACCAGAATAGCCAGACGAGCCGGAAACAGGACCGACGACTTCGGTTGAGCCGTCGCTGTAATAAATAACTAAATCACCGTTTGATGGATTGTAAACGATGTTGGTAATCAGTTTGCCGGGCGAGGCAGCGTTGGCAATCTGTGAAACAGAAGCCTGTTTGGTAACACCACGTTGTACTACAGGTACCTGCTCGTCACCAGTTAGTGTGGTGGCTATGGGTAGCTGGGTTATCGACTGATCGGCCATGTATTATACTGTATATGTAAAAGCACCGTGAGAGGTACCTGTTCCGAAAGGAGATATTACTGAAACGTCCACCAAACCAGTGATTGGGTATGCTGGTGTAAACGCATTTATTTGGGTGGAGTTAATTAACTCAAATGTAGCTAAAACATTACCAAATCGAACTGTGTTTACGTCGGTAAAGTTAGCACCGGTAATAACTACAAACGTGCCGCCTGATTTTGTTCCGGTATTTGGTGATACCCCGTAAACATAGGGGTTGAGCACCATCGGAGAGGGAACAACGTTGCTATTCTTGTTTAAATCGCCGGTGCCGTTTGCGTAACTGCCGTCTGATCCCTCAATGAAGATAGAATTATCATTTTGAAACCCATTTTCTGTCATGATCTGATTGCCACCAATTGGTCCAGTGGCAATAGATACGTCAGGGCGTGGAAAACGCAATGCAATGTTTTCAGTTTGACGGGCAGGAAGACGCCAGGGATCGAAGTTATCTAGGTCGTCCTTGCACACCCGCATCCCAGGAAAATTTGGGTCGGGCATAAGCTCGGTATAGGCAAACTTCCTATTGCAGCGGTCACAGACCGCTACAGATAGGACAGAGTTACCACGGGTGTCAAGGTAGACAGGCATGTTACTGCCTTATAGTGCTGACGCTAATGCTTGACCGTCGTTTTGAACCAAAAATCCTTCAATGTATGCTGCAACGTGTTGGTTAGAACTGTCGCTTGTTGAAAAAGCAAAAGTTAAATCCGCTTTTTGTTGGAACACATTTGGTGCATAACGGTGCACATCCATAAACAATGTGAAGCTAATCTGTGCGGTAGAAAGATTAATACCGTTTATAGAGTTAGTCAAATTGTAGAAAATGTACACATTGCTTGACAAGCTGCTACCAGACCAAGCATTAATACGGTTAAGGTAAAATGTGTAACCATTTGGAACAGTGTATACTGTCATTTGGCTACGACCTAAACCTGGGTTAATCTGAGCGTAAGTTGTACCACCGTTTGAAACAGTGATTGTTCCAACGTTGCTAACTTGACCAGAAGCCACTGCAGTCATGGATATGCTGTTAATACGCAAAAACTTATTAACAGTGGTTACTCCGGTTGTGCCATTTAGCGCTACAACTTCAGTTAACTGATTGTAGTTAGCATCAAGACCATTGATAGTTACTTTTGCTGGGCTTGCATCAGTTGCAGATGAGCTAGCCACAGTCATTGTCAAAGCTGTGCTAGGAAAAGTATACGCTGTTGCATTTTCCCATAATGGGATTGATGTGCCCGCTACTGCAGCATTGTAACCATTGATATTGACCAAAGTATGGCCCATGATTTGACCGCGAGAAACTTGTAAATCAAACGGTTCTGTACGACCAACTTTGGTAACAGATTCAACTGCTGCTGGAATGTTTTGTAGATTTGTTACTAAATTCGATGCCATAATTAATTTCCTTTAATGTTAAGCTGGGGGCATAAAGCCCCCTAGGCAATTAATTACGAATTGGTGTAACCTTGGCCAACGTTAGTGATAGAACCGTCGTAGTTACGAGCAACATAATCAACAACGAAAACACCAGCCAATGTGCCAGTTACGCCTGAAGTTGTACCGACAGTGTAAGTTACGGTTGCATCAGATGTGCCAACGTTTGCTAACAATGTAGCTACGGCTGCAGTTGCAGTTGGTACATAGGTAATTACGCCGCCAGTTGTAGTTGGGGTGATTGTGCCAACAGCTGTGCCGTTAACAGCAACAGTGATTACCATACCAGTGAATGCTGAAGGAGCTGTAGTTTCAAACAGTTTGAAGTTAGTGATAATTGCGCCAGCTGGAATAACAACTGGGTCTGCAGTAGTTGATGTGCTACCTGTGCCGTATGTTGTGATTAAACCGGCTGCATTTACACCAGAAAAAGAATTTTGTTGTGAACAAACCACTGCGCCAGTGTTGTCTGGAGCGATAACGCCGTTGTTTGACGGGTTATTGTATTTGTATACGCGGATTGGTTGATTAAATGTTACTGACATTTTGATTGTTTCCTATCAAGAGTTTATAGCCCCACTCAGTCGCTTGATCGTAGCCCCGGGAAGAGACGGGGCCCTGTTGGGGGCAAATCTTCCTATATTCACTAATACGTTATTTTGTTGCAAAGCGCCCCAAAAAGCAAAAAAGCCACCTTGTGGGTGGCTTTTTTTGTGCTACGAGGGGGTTTATTACAAACCGGCTGTACCGAAAATGTTACGCGCATCGTGCCAACCTGTAGCATAACGCTCAGTAGCCTTATAACGCATAGAATCAGTTTCGAAATCGCCTTCCATGGATTTCTCCATTGGACGACGCATAACGAGCATGAGACCATTCTCAGCATCAGTTTGAATCCACCAGGCTTTGCTAGAGGACAAACGTGTAACCACGTGTGTGCCTTTAGGCAACATGCCTGTTGATTTGATTGGGTTCAAATCGTTGTCAGCTGTACCAGAACGGAGAACTGACTTCAGAATTACTTCTGATTGGAACTCGAGTGCTGGTGGAACAACTAACTGCTCTGCCTTCAAGCGGATACGCTTACCATTGTTGTCAACAGCAGAACGGATCTGAATCAACATCTGTTCAACAGAAGTTTGGCTCAAAGCAGCTGCAGTAGACAATTGGTTAGAGTAAGAACCGCCGTTAGCGATTGGGTGAGCTGTGTTGATCAAAGTAACGCCGTCGCCACCAACATAACCGCTTGTGAAAGCAAAGTTAAGGATGTTAGCGCAAAGAGTTTCTTTGGTTTCAATCATAGACTGAGCCAAGTGCTTAGCGAAGGTTGAACCGATACGGATGTGATCGCCGTCTTCCATCAAAACTTTGGTCAAGGCGTATGCCAAGCCATAGATTTGGTAGATGAAACGGGTGATGTACAAAGTACCACCTTGATCGTAGCTAACTGGAGTGCCATCAGGCATTGCAGGAGCTGCGTTCATACCATAAAGCATTACTTCTTCATGGTAGTTACGTGGAATACCTTGGATCTGTTCAACAAATCCTTTCCACTCGTCGTCGCGTTGTTCATAAACGCCATCAAAGACTTCGTTGATAATCGGTTCGACTACCGCACGAAAGTCTGTACTACGCATTGGGGTTGCCATTGCTTATTCCTTTCGTATTAGACTGAAACAGACGCGGCTGCGAACTGGTTATTAGAAATCTGGACTTGAACGATTGTGTAAGCATCGCCCCACTGGTTTGTGTTACCAGCTGGGTATGCTACTTCACGTCCGAGACCAACCACGCGTACTTGACCTTGGTTACCAGAACCAACAGCAGTTGCGAGCAATGCTGTAGTAGAGAAACCAGCACCACCGTTACCGATAGCATAGCCATCAGTTACAGTTGAACCAGAAGTGGTGTCAAAGTTGTACTCTGTGCCTAAAGCAGCAGAAGTTGCAGAACCGTTGATTTGAGCTTCGTATACAAGTGCTGGATCAGTGAAAATCCAGAAAATGATGTTTGTAGAAGCATCAAGGGTTGTTTTAGCAGCGTATTTAGCTACAGAACGACGACCGTCAGAGTTGGTGTACTCTACGCCATCAAAAACGCCGTATACTTTACCGCTAGAAGCAGTTTGGTTGGCGATTGTCAATTGGCCAGAAGAAGTGATCGCTACAGGTTGGAACTGCCAGAAAGACTGGCCAGAACTCAAGCTGTAAGGAGCAGTGTATGTCGTACCAGGTACGTAGGTGTTTGTGCCTACGAATGGAACCGCACGGTCGAGACCGCTTGGATGATATACAGGCTTCAGACCAAAGGGTTGAAATGTTGCGGACATTTATTTTCCTTTGTTTTTATTTTTGAAGAATGTTATGAAAAGCGAACATTACTGTTTGCTTTGGCGGCTTCCTTTTCCATTTCCAAAATACCACCTTCAAGAATTGAACGACCACCTTTGCCTTCTTGAGCAGTGCTCCGAACTTGCGCGGTGATATTACGTTGGTGCTCAAGGGGATCCTCAAGGTGCAACATTTTCATCACTTCTTGATAGATTTCTTCTGGTAACTTGAAGAGAACCATTTCATTACAGCTAACACAGCCTTCAAACTTGCCCGAGCTCATTTTGCCTAGTCCTTCAAAGCCTACTCCTAATTCTGAGGCTTTAACTGGCTCATAACCCAACGCCATACGTTTGTCGATACTGTCATAATTATTTGTGGTGGATAACCAGCACAAATGGAAGCCGGGAATAATCCCGTGTGGCAAATCAGGTAATGCACTGTTTTGCCACTTATCGCGGAACGCAGCTACACGTTCCTTTTTTGCTAACTCATTTGGATCCTCAGAAGCGATCCGTTCTTTTGTTTCGGCGACTCGATCGGCTAAGCGATCATCTAAGTCACGTTTAATTCTGTTGTTTGCCATGATAATTAACCTTTATTTTGACGATCATACTGCGCATAGGCGCGGATCATTTTGTTTCGTTTTTCTACATCGTCCCATGCACCAGCATCTTTGATCGCTTGTACACGATCGCGGCTTAATGTAATGGTTCCGGGTTTTGCGCTTGTTGAGTTGGCGGTTCTTCCGGATGTTGATGCGTTTGCTCGTTTCACAGAGCCTCCTTTTGAAGTATATCTGTGTGGTAAGCGAGACTGTAAACGACTATCTAGCTCATCCCAATACTCAGGATCTGCGGGATCCCAACCATCGGCAGCCAGTTCTTGGTCAATTACTTTGGCAATTCTACTATCTGTATCTCGAGCTTGTGGATCATACCAAGAGTTCTTTTTTAACCAACGTGTTGCATTGGCTTGAACTTCTGTGTTGATCTGATTAGGCACGTTTTCTTTTGGTGCCTTAGCTTGCTCTAATTGTTGTTTTTTGTAATGTTCAGCTTGTTTCAGACGCTGTTTAGCTTCTGTTAGCTGTTCTAAATATTCGACTTGAGCAGCTGCGTCGCCAGTTTGGGCTGCTTGCAACATCTTCATCTTAGCGTATTCTACACGGGTTGCTTCGTCTTCAATAGACTTGTCAATCTGTGCGAATTGGTAAGATACTGCAGTGCTTTCAACCTTAGCTAAACGTTCTGCTAGCTCGGCGTTACGGCGCTCAAGTGCTGTAATCTTGTTTTTTGCTGAAATTTCACGCTGTTTCTTTAACTCTTTTTTGAGTTTGCGTTCTTCACGACGGGCTTCACGGATTTTCTCGCGTTCTTCGTCATTTTCGCCTTCTTCAGCAGCTTCATCGTCTTCACGCTCTTCATCAGTGCGGTCATCTTCAGCTTCTACGTGACCATCATCTTCGTGGTCTTCAATTTCCTCTGGAAACTCGACTTTAGCCACTAATGTGCCGTCGTCTAATTCCTTCATCGGGACGTGATCGTCCTGATCCTTATCTTTCTTTGCCATTCTCTACTTTCTTTCTTTTGTACAAAAGTTTAATTTGGTAATTTTTTAGCCATATTTTCAACCAAATTTTTAGCAAACTCATAAAGTTCACTATCTGTTTGAGTGCTTTTAAAAGCATTAATTACCACACAAACCAACCTTACGTTATCGGGAATATAACCTTTGCTGTTATCAATTCTATCTATTGAAATTGACGTCGGTTCAGTTTTTCCTGTAGCCCATGTCATTTTTACACCACTTAAAGCACACAATCCTTTTTGTTCTTCAAATAGTTTTAATAAATAGTTAACATCAATAGTTACTTCTGCTCGTGTTTTAGCAAGTCTCAAAGTGCTGTATAAATTGAATCTCGGAGTTTTTCTTCGATATTCTCTTACTTGTTCTAGCGTTTGTGCCATGTTAATCCACGAAAGCCCGCATTTTTTGTGCCGCCTCAAAGGTTTTAATCTTTGAAATGACTTCACGGGCTTGCAGTGTAATAAACACCACTGGAGCACCGCCATCGTCGGGCTGCACTACAAAACGATCGCCACCGTACTTGATTGTGCGAACTAAATCGCCAACCGCGCACCATGGGCCTTCGACCCAAGGGGTCAAATCATCTGGGCTTCTATAAGCCAAGGGTCCAATAGCACGTACTTTAGCTACAGTTTCGTTAAAACGTAACGTTTGCCTGGTCTCATCAACAAGGATGATACCGCCTTTACTGGTTATCTTTTCACGGCGCAGTTGCACCAATACTCGGTCACCAAGAATTTCTACACCAGGGTCAATTTCTGGAAAACACTCTAATTCTGAGCGTAAATCCGGCTCGTCCTGTTCTTTAAAATCAATCACCTTACGGCAATCCTTTCTGAATCTTACGATTCGTCGTCTTCGTCTTCCGTCAAAATTTCGTCAATAATGTCCAAGGTTATTTTCAAGCCTTGAATAATGCCGACGTACTGCTTATAATCATCAAATGAATTGATGTTTGAACCCGCGGTGACGGTTTCCGCATGATTACTTATCTCAGTCCTTACGCGACCGATAATTTCGGATAAAAAGTCCTTCATATTCTTACTAATACGTGGGTGCGGATAAATCCGCCCTAAAAATTGTTATTCTTTGAACAATTTTCTGATTTACTTAAAATTTGTAAATTCCAAGGTACATGTAATCCTGAAACAGTTTTACCTTTGAGCGGAACAATATGATCAACTTCATATTTGCCACCTAAAGTTTTCATAAAACGATCAGTAGAAGTTACCGCCGCCGATTTCGTTGAGGTTTTTATCCGGACCAACTTTAGGTGATTTAGCCATTTTGTTTTGATTCAAAACTGCATTGTTAGCACGCTTGGAGCCAGAGTTGCCTTTGTCGATAGTTGTTTCACCAGGACCACCAGCGTAGCCAGGGGTACCAGTCATTTTGTATGCTTTGCGGAAGCCTAATTGGTCTTCAGCTGATTTTTTAGTTGCCATTATTGTCCTTCAGTGGGTTGTTGTGGTTGTTGAGCTTGTTGCTCTTGCATTTGGGCCATCTGCTGTTCGTGCATCTGCTGGGCTTGTGCCAAACCCTGTTGGTGTTGCTGGTCCTGTTGCTGCATTTCCATTGCATGCTGCTGTTGGGCCTGTGCTAAACCTTGTTGATGCTGTTGAGCGGCTTGTTGTGCCTCAATTTGTTGTTGAACCTGTTGTGCTTGTTGCTCAAACGCTTGTTGCTGTACTGCCAATCCATGTTGGCGGATATCAGCATTGGCGGCGTTGATTGCTTCCAAGGCGGATTGATCTTGTTCGGCTTCTAACTGGGTCTGTAATTGATCCATTTGGGAGCCGGTTGTGATCATAGCAACACGCTCTTTTGCAGCGTTATTGATGTTAGCCATTGCAATATCTGTGGCATTGCGTTGGTTATCAATGTTAGTCTGTGTGCTGTATTTAGCTTGCAACTCTTGAACTTTTTGCTGCAATTCTGCAATTTTGATTTGGTAATCTTGTTGCATAGATTGAGTATCGAGCTGCATCTTAGCCTGAGCCTCTTGCAGCTTACGTTGAGTCTCAGCAGTCTGAGTCTTAACGATTGCCGCAGCTGTTGGGTCAGACATGAGCATAGTCTGCTGCTGTTGTTGCTGAGCTTGAGCAACTTTTTGAGCCAAACCATTAATTTGCTGTAGGAATGGTCCAATAGTTTGTTGCGCATCTTGGCCAACCAACTGGGAAGCAAGTGCCAATGCTTGTTGTGCTTCTTGATCCAATGGCAACTCTTGGTGTAGCTTGAGTACATCTTCACCTCCAGACGCTTTGGCAACATAAGAACGCATCGATTGCAGATAGTGCAGCGTTAAGTGTTGCTTAATGTGCTCTAAAGCATGTGGTGCGAATGCTGGGCCAATTAATGGGTTACCACCGTACGCAGGGTTCATTGCATACTCTAAGTGAATCTTAAGGTGTGCAATGTGGTCCTGGTCGGGGTAGGCGGCAGCGGGTCGTCCCATCGTCATAGAGACATTCTCTAAGGCCGGATTGGATTCGTTGGCGCCTTGTGGGTTTGGCAGTACTTCTTCGAGCTCAGGAATTTTTAATTGCTTGAGTACGCGCTTATAAACTGCACGCATGTCAAACATTCCTG
>Ga0214229_100116_pt1 | contig 28988 bp, 34 predicted proteins | sample TroBogypolimnion_38_FD_153067 | JGI IMG/M metagenome (GOLD analysis project Ga0214229, IMG submission 153067) | Freshwater microbial communities from Trout Bog Lake, WI - 14NOV2007 hypolimnion | ecosystem: Environmental > Aquatic > Freshwater > Lake > Hypolimnion/Profundal zone ...
TCTAAAAAAAGAAAACGAGCTTAAAGGGTTAGGTCTTGATGACTTCTCTCTAAGAGCTGCTCACTATCTTTCTGAAATCAATGTGCTTCATCCGTTTAGGGAGGGTAATGGTCGTGCTCAGCGTGCTTTTATTACACAACTTTGCAAAGAAGCTGGATACGATTTGGATTACTCTGATCTTGAGCAAGATGAGTTGTTTGATGCAATGAAAGAAGCCTTTCAAGGCAATGAACATAAAATCGCTCAAATATTGAGAGAAAGACTGACTTCGGCTTAGTCTTTCTTTGGTTGCCCATTCTTCCCAAAAGACCATATATTAGCTCATAACGAGCAGCTTTCTAGTTTTAATCAGTTTACTTTAGTTGCTCATCTTAATTGGGTAACGATATGCAACACACTGATTTAATCAAAACCTCAAAACAACGCATTGATCGAATTGTTAAGGTCAATGGTATCGATTTCGAAGAGCAATTTCTTGCTGATTTAATAGCTAAGCATATGAGTAATTCATCTAAGGGGATTAGACCTACGATTACTACTGCTTATGAAATTTATAGCAAAGAAAGTCCTGCATCTAATGAAATAAAGTTTCAATTGGATTTGGCGAGATATTACCAATATTTCTTAGAGGTCTTTGGCGATCTGCCATTAGATGAGCTAAGGCATTGGCATATTGTTCAATACCGCGACATTAAACTCGCACAAGGGTTAAAGACATCTACTGTTAGAAAGCAGGTGGGTGGTCTTAATGCCATGCTTAATATGGCATTCAAGCATTTAGATATTGATCGATTGAGTCCATTCAGATCGTTGAGAATACCGAATGAAGGCAATGATAAGAAAAAGCTCATCCCAGTTACATCAGAACTCATTCACAAAGTTAAAAACTCTTTAATAGGTTTTCATGCGCCACATCGATTAGTAGCTCTAGTTCAGTTGAACACAGGGATGAGATTGTCAGAACCTGTATTTGCTAGATTAGAAGACTGTGTTCTAGATCATGAGATTCCGCATTTATGGGTAAGGCCTAATCAGCTCAGTCAAAGAAAAACAAAATCTAGTGTGCGAGCTGTGCCGTTATATGGGGTATCACTTGATGCAGCTAAGATTCTTTACCGTTATGCCAAAGAGAGAAATAGTCAGTGGCTAGTGCCTCATTACGCGAGATATAAAGGTAATAACAGTTGTTCTGCTGCTATTCATAAGACACTGTTGGAGTTTCAGTTTCACAGCCACTTATTTAGACATGCTTTTATTGATAGATTGAAGGCATGTAATGACATACCAATAAGGTTGGCTGAGAGTATTACTGGGCATTACAGTGGAGGTTCTGAATTTAACAGTTATGGCACGATTGGCTACACATTAGAGCAAAAACTTGAGGTAGTAAAACGAGTAGCAATTTAACAGCTTAGGGTTAGCGTAGAAGCTTCCTAGACAAGTTTCAGATCCCCGCACAGCCCACCAAGTATTACAAAAGGGTTACGTGAAAACGTAGCCCTTTTTTTCGTCCTAAATTTCAATGCAGACCTGATGCGTGGTTTTAACTCAAAAGGTCTAGGATCAAAAAAATCGGGATTCCCGACTTTTCTCAGACGGAGCGTCAAAATTTTTTTACGGTTAAATATGAACCAAATTTGCTTCCGATAAGTCTTATTAATATATACAGGTTTGTATTTCTAAATTTCTAATAAAAACATTTATAGGGACTTAATTATGAAACATAGTTTATTGTTGGCATCACTATTATTGGCATCTTCATTCAATGTGTTTGCTGAAGAAGCTAAAGCGCTTTCAGCTCACGAAGAAGTTACGATTAACGCTCCAGCAGCCAAAGTTTGGACGAAAGTTTCTAACTTCAATGATTTGGGTGCTTGGCATCCTGCTGTGAAGTCAACTGAAATTGTTTCAGGTACGAATAACAAAGTTGGTGCAGTTCGTCTTTTAACTTTACAAGACGGTGGCACAATTAAAGAAAAACTATTGGCGTATAACGCTAAAGGTAAAACTTTTAAATATTCAATTCTTGAAGGTGTGCTTCCTGTAAGCGAGTATGTTTCAAGCGTGACAGTTAAGGCAGACGGTAAAGACAAATCTGTGGTTGTTTGGGAAGGTAGTTTCAAGCATAAAGATGGTTCTGATGATGCTACTGCTGTTAAGACGATGACTAGTGTTTACCGTGGTGGTCTAGATAATTTGAAGAAAATCTCAGAGTAATTTTTTAGGCATTAAAGCAAAAGCCCACCTAGGACGTGGGCTTTTTTCATGCGTCAAAACTATTAACGCTAGGAATGTCGTGAATCCCGACTTTTCTCAAATAAAACGATAAATTTTTCAATTGGAACTTGAATTTAGTTTTAGTTAGTACTATATTAGTACTAACAAGTACTTTATATCGAGCTTAAAAAGATGAATTTTTTACCTGTATTAAGAGAATTGGCCCTAGCCTATCAATCATTTGAGCGATATTCAGCGTCAGATATTAAGGCGTTGGGTTTGACGCATACACAATTCGACATTATTGCAACATTGGGAAACCAGCCTCCCATGACATGTAAAGAGCTTGGAGAAAAAACCTTGGTAACGAAAGGTACTTTGACTGGTGTCCTTGAGCGCCTTGAGATGAAAGGCACCCTCGAGAGAAAGCTTAATCCAGAGGATGCCCGTAGCCAAATGATTGGGCTGACTAAAGCAGGTCAGGAATTATTTGAAAAGGTGTTTCCGCATCATTTGGCGCATTTAGAGAAAGCTTTTGGAACGCTATCAGCAGATGAAATGACTGAGATACAAGTTTCATTGAAAAAACTCAGGGAAATATTTTAACGGATTATTAAGATTCACTTTAAGGAGAACTAAATGAAATCGAAATTATTAGCAGCACTATTAGTAACATTTGGCATAAGCACAAACGCATTAGCTGTGCCTGAAACTTATATCATCGATGGTAACCATACGATGCCTAGGTTCTCATACAGCCATTTTGGTTATTCAACCCAACTAAGTAAGTTTGATAAAACTTCAGGCAAAATTGTTTTGGATAAAGAAGCTAAACAAGGCTCAGTAGATGTGACTATTCAGACCACTTCAGTGAATACCGGGTATGCATTATTTAACGAACATATCCAAGGTGAAGATTTCTTCAATACGGCTAAGTTTCCAACAGCTACATTTACATCAAATAAGCTTAACTTCAAAGGTGATAAGCTTTTATCAATTGATGGTACTTTAACAATCAAAGGCATTAGCAAACCAGTTACTTTTACGGTGACTTCATTCCTATGTATGCAACATCCAATGGCTAAGAAGGATGCTTGTGGCGCTAATGCAACAGCAGTTGTAAAACGCAGTGACTTTAATATGGGCAAGCATGTGCCATATGTCAGTGATGAAGTAACGATCGACATTCCTGTTGAAGCAATTAAAGAGTAATTCACTAAAATTTGGAGAATAAAATGAAAGCAGAAAACCCACAAAACTCACCTTATGCAGTAAACGTTGAAGCTGGTAAAAGCTATTACTGGTGCTCTTGTGGTAAAAGTAAGACACAACCTTTCTGTGATGGCTCACATCAAGGTACGCCTTTTACGCCATTAGAATATAAAGCAACAGAAAACAAAACTGTTTACTTCTGTGGATGTAAGAAGTCAGTAAATCAGCCAATGTGTGACGGTAGTCATAGTAAGTAACAAACAAACCCACCTAAGACGTGGGTTTTTCAAGCGCCAAAACTATTAACGCAAAAAATGTTTTGAATCTCGACTTTTTCAAATGTAGCGTCAAAAGTTTTTACGATTAAATGTATTCAAAGATTAAAGATAAAATATTTTAATCAGAGTAGTATGAATACTAATAAGCTATAAATTCAGTGCTGCTATGAAAAAGTTTCTGACTGGGCAAAGGAGAAAATGTCCAAGTAGTTTTTTAATTAATATTAGGAGAAAATCATGCATGAACTTTTCAATGGAACAATTCCTATGCACGCCATTGCGATGTGCATCTTGATGAATGTTGCTTTAGTTTTATCAATCGCAGCATTAATTAAATATCTGATTAAGGGTAAATGTGGTTGTGGTTGTGGTTGTAAGTGCGGATGTTCTTGCTGTAATGGCAAAAAAGAAGCCTGTGGTAAAGATACCAATTCTTGCTGTAAATAAGTAGATATTAGAAGCAAAATAAAAAAGAAAGGGTTACGTGAAAGTGTAGCCCTTTTTTTCGTCCAAAATTTCAATGCAGATCTAATGTGTGGTTTTTTGTCATAATTCAGTAATATATTTTTATTATCATCGAAATATGGAAAATAAAGTCGCAGTCAAAGCATTCTTAGCATTAGGTCAGGAAAGCCGTCTTAATATATTTCGTTTAATCGTTCAAAAAGGTGATGTTGGGCTTACACCTAAAGATATAGTTGAAGTTCTTGGTATTCCCAATGCTACCTTGAGCTTTCATCTCAAAGAGCTACTACAAGCCGATTTGATCGTAGTTGAGCGTGTAAGCCGAAATCTCTTTTATCGTCCAAATCCCTCAATCATCAGTGAGCTAATTACCTTTGTAATGGAAAACTGCTGTGGAGGTAAAAGCTGTGCTCCAGTTGTAATTAACCAGTTAGGCAAATAATGAAGCAATACAACATTCTCTTTCTTTGTACTCACAACTCATCTCGTTCGATTTTAGGTGAAGCGCTAGCATCAACACACAAGAGTGGATGCTTCGTAGGGTACTCAGCAGGTTCAACACCCGGCAAATCAGTTAATACAATTGCAGAAGAATTGGCCTTGGAAATGGGTTATCCAAAAACAAAGATTTATTCAAAAAGTTGGGATGAATTTGCTAAGCCAGATGCACCTCAAATGGACTTTATTATTACTGTCTGTGATAGTGCGGCAACTGAAGTATGTCCGGTTTGGATAGGCTATCCAGCTTCAGCACACTGGGGATTTCCAGACCCATCTAAAGTGGAAGGCAGTTATGCCGATAAAAGAAAAGCCTTCCTTAATGTAATGAATGGGCTTAAACAAAGGTTAGATGCTTTTGCCTCACTTCCATTAGAAGAGCTAGACCAATTAAGCATCGAAAACGAATTAAGAAAGTTAGCCAGCATATGAGCCAAATCACACATAAACTATCATTTTTAGACCGCTATTTGACAGTATGGATATTTGCTGGGATGGCAATCGGGATTGGGCTAAGTTATTTTATTCCTAGTATAGATACTTTCATCAACCAATTTCAAAGTGGCACTACAAATATCCCCATAGCGATTGGTTTGATACTCATGATGTATCCGCCATTCGCAAAAGTGAAATATGAAGAACTGCCTGGTGTGTTCAAAGACAAGCGGGTGTTTGGTTTAGCGATTATTATGAATTGGATAGTTGCGCCAACACTCATGTTCTTATTGGCCATTAACTTTGTTCCTAATCAGCCAGAATACATGTCCGGGCTCATCTTGATTGGCATAGCCCCTTGTATTGCGATGGTGATTGTCTGGAATGATATTGCTAAAGGTTCAACAGAGTATGCCGCAGGATTGGTCGCATTTAATGCTGTATTCCAAGTCTTGTTTTTTAGTCTTTATGCTTACTTTTTCTTAGCTGTCTTACCACCTTATTTTGGGTTCACAGGTTCAGTGGTCAATTTCACGATTGGAGAAATTGCCAAGACCGTATTCATCTATTTGGGTATTCCTTGTATTGGAGGTTTGATGACTAGATACACCATGCTCAAGTTTGTTTCAAAAGGTTGGTATCAAAATACCTTTGTGCCAAAGATAGGCAAGATCACTTTGATCGCTTTGTTATTCACTATCGTTGTGATGTTTAGTTTAAAAGGGCAGCTGATACTTCAGTTGCCAATGGATGTAGTGACAGTTGCAGTTCCATTAATCATTTACTTTGTTGTGATGTTTTTAATAACATTTGTGATTACAACTAAGATGGGAGTTGACTACAAGCGCTGTTGTACTCTTTCTTTCACAGCTGCGAGCAATAACTTTGAATTGGCTATTGCAGTAGCCATTGCCGTGTTTGGAATTAACTCAGGTGCGGCATTCGCTGCTGTAATTGGCCCCTTAGTTGAAGTGCCGATTATGGTCGGATTGGTATCTGTGGCTTTGTGGATTAAAGCTAGATATTTTTAGGTATTCTTTCGAAAAAGTTGGGATTGCCGATTTTTTTCAAATGGCGCGTCAAAAGTTTTTACGTTTTATCCGTCACCAATAAACTCACTAGTCTATTTACCACCGGCCCCATAAAAATTATAGATAAGAAAACAAGAGGCCAACCTAATATGAAGTTAGATGGCCATTTATCTAAGAATGTTATTGCTGATGAGATATGAATAAACGTAGTAAAACCGCTCACGATTAGAGCGGTGTTAAATGACATTAATAACGCAAAAACAGCTGTTCGATAACGAAATGAAATTTTAATGGCCATATAGATTCATTAATCTGGATTAGTCTGCTAATAGCACTTCTGTCATTTTTTGTGGGTTATCCACAAATGCGAAGTGTCCTGTATTGACGACAGTAGAAATTGAAATTCCGCCTAATTGCTTAGAAGTATGTTCCCTTTCAGCAAGCGTTGACCAGTCATACTGACCATAAATTAGTTTAACTGGGGCTTTAACACCTAAATAAAGAGATTTAGCCTTGCTCCATGATTGCCATCCATTAAAGGTACTACGTTCCACATGTCTATATCCTTTACGTCTACCAACTCGATCAAATTCTTTAAGAAGCTTTGAAGGCATCCAGCGTTTATTTTTCAATCCGCCCTTCATTATAAGGCCAAGAAATAGAATGTTTTCCATTGCGGCAACTACTGCTCCCACGTATGGGATAGCGAATTGGCCAATCACAAAATTTGCTAAAAAATTTCCGCGTCTTACACCATCACCATATTTCCGGTCGTAATCGTAGGGGTTCGAAGAGATAACCTTTTTAATACGATTGGGTAATTGACTGGCAACGGTCAAAGCCAATACGCCTCCAATTGATTCGCCAGCTAAGGTAATTTCTTTCAAGTCGAGCTTCTCAATAAAGTCTATTAGAGCAATGCGAAAATAGGGCTCGTCATAATTGGCTGTAATATCAATTGATGAATAACCGTGCCCTGGTAAATCTATTGCATAAACAGTGAAGTGTTTTGCGAGTTGAGGAATCACCTCTTCAAAGTAATCTAGCTGGGTACGAATAGTGTGTATCAGAAATAAAGGATCACCATTTCCTGTTTTCAAATAACGAAGTGTCCTGTTTCTGTTAATCTTTAGTTCGGAAATGATGCCGATATGAGATAAGTTTTGCATTAACTGCTCCTTTGGAGGTTTTCTTTAAATTCTATGAATTAGTCCCTAATTCAGTCTTCTACCAGGGTAGAACGTCTGCTTCATGGAAGAAGCCACCCGTTGGACCATGGCTATCTAACGTCGCTAGTCTTAATGATGTTTTATAGCTGTCAGCAATTTCCATCGGTGCATATGGTCCGCCTAGTTCAGTTTTTACCCAGCCCGGATGTGCTGAGTTGACTTTGATCTTGGTATTCTTTAGCTCGTGAGCTAAATGTATTGTGTAAGCGTTCAATGCTGTTTTGGATGCGTTATATGCAAATGCCTTAGCTGGATCGATTGGAGAATTTTCCATGTTTTGTAATGTGAGTGATCCAACAATACTGGATAAATTCACAATGCGTCCTGCCACAGACTTCATTAACAATGGAAGTAGTTTTTGTGTTAGTGCAACTACAGCAAAAAGATTGGTGTGGAAAGTTTGTTTCATGACTGCTTGGCTTACAAAACTACTAGAGTTCTTTCCAATAAGTTCTTCAGTAATCATGCCTGCATTATTAATAAGAATATCTAGTTCACCATAATTTTTCTCTATAAAGCTGTAGACGCTGTCAGGTGATTTTTCATCATCCGCATCATAGGCAATTGCTTCTGCCTTGAATCCCATATCTTGTAATTCTTTTGCAGCGGCTTCTCCTTTAATTAAATCTCTGCAACCAATGATTAAATTAACCCCTTGAGTACCCAATGCTTTCGCTGTTTCAAAACCAATTCCACGATTTCCGCCTGTTATAAATGCAATCTTGCTCATATCTTTTTCCTTAAATTTTTAAAATTATTCAAATAATGTAACTTGGGTTACATTATTAATCTTTCATATTTTGCTTGTCAACACATTTATGTAATCTATGTTATATTATTAAAAACATTGAGAGTTTAAGTATGGCAACAGCAGGAAGACCAAGGTCGTTTGATAAAGATGAAGCTTTGAAAAAAGCGATGTATGTCTTTTGGGAGAAGGGCTATGAAGGAACAACCATGGCTGACCTTATCAAATCAATCGGCATGAAAGCACCAAGTATCTATGCCGCTTTTGGTAATAAAGATGCGATTTTTAAAAAAGTTGTTCAATCCTATTTACCAATTGTTGTGGACGGTCAACTGAAAGCACTTAATAGCTCTCCAAAAATTTATGATGCTGTTGAAGCTACATTAAATGCTTGTGTGAGTTTGTATACGGGAAAAGATAATCCGCCGTCATGTTTAGTGATGACTGCCGCGATTAATACAGCGCCAGAGCACGAAGAACATATTGAAACTTTGAGAGTTTTAAGAGAAAAATATAAACACGCATGGCAAAAGAGATTTCAGCAGGCTAAGCTTGATAAGCAGTTAGCAGATGATGCTAATCCAAGTGAGCTTGCAGAATACTTTACGACCTTGATCCAAGGAATGACCATTAAAGCAAAAGATGGGGCATCTAAAGATTCGTTGGATGCAACTGTGAAGCTTGCAATGCAGGTATTAAATTAGCGTAGAAGATTCCTAGGGCAGGGTTCGGTCTCCGCATAACCAACCAAGTATTACAAAAGGGCTGTGTCAAAACGTAGGTTTATCTTCCAAATTTCAATGCAGACCTGATGTGTGGTTTTGCTCGGCTGTTACGCGTCTTTATTTTGTAATCTATGTGACTAAATGGTGCGCACTGCACCGAAATAAAGCGATTCTTTTTAGTCAGAAATTCCATTGAGTTTAACCGATTAATATTTTATTCATAATAATCATCATGTTGTTAATTTTGGCATGGAGTGTGCTTTTATATTTTCAGTAATACTATTATTAAATTTCGTAATACTTAAAAGAGAAAGGGCTCGTTCATGGAATCCAAGAAAATAAAATTGAACATTCACAAAATTTTTTACAAGGCTGCGCTACCTGTTTTTGCACTTGGTTTATCAATTTCAGCACATGCTGCCGAGCCTCTTAAGATCGGTTATAGCGATTGGCCTGGTTGGGTAGCTTGGCAAGTTGCTATTGATAAAGGCTGGTTTAAAGATGCAGGGGTTGATGTCAAATTCGAATGGTTTGATTACTCCGCTTCAATGGATGCTTTTACAGCTGGTAAATTAGATGGTGTTTTTATGGCTAATGGCGATGCGTTAGTAACAGGTGCCGGTGGTGGTAGAAGTAAGATGATTCTTATCACCGATTATTCGAATGGCAATGACATGATTATTGCTAAACCAGGAATTAAGACTCTTACAGACTTAAAAGGTAAGAAAGTCGCCGTCGAAAATGGTTTAGTTGAGCATCTTTTATTGCGAAATGGCATGAAAAAAGCGGGTATGAAGGCAGGGGACATTGAAATTGTAAATGCAAAAACAAACGAAATGCCTCAAGTACTACCTTCTAAAGATATTTCTGCTGTTGGGGCATGGGAGCCGATTGCTGGTCAAGCTAGAAAAGCAGTTCCTGGAGCAAAAGCAATATATACATCTGCAGATGAACCGGGCTTGATATATGACGCTTTGTCTGTGAATCCTTCTAGTGCAAAAGAGCGTAAAGCGGATTGGCAAAAAGTAGTTGGAGTATGGGGGAAAGTTGTTAACTATATCGAGGATCCTGCTACTCAAGCAGATGCTGTGAAGATTATGGCAGCGCGTTCTGGAAGCACTCCAGCAGAATATCTTCCTTTGCTAAAGGGAACAAAACTACTCACTCTTGAAGATAATAAAAAAGTCTATGTGAAAGCGCCTGGCTATCAATCAATCTATGGATCTACTGAAACAGCCAATAACTTTAATTGGTACAACAAAGCTTACGGTTTAAGCCAGAACGTTAATAGCTATATTGACTCATCATTTATCAATGGCAATTAATTAAAAAATATTTAAGAAAGGTATTTTCATGAAATTCAAAATGTTGAGAACAACAGTCAAACACCCGGTATCCTGTTTAATAGTGCCAGCTGTAGTCTTGGGTTTTTCTTTTGCAGCTCACGCTGATAGCGATTCAGATTTAGAGCCTAACATTAGCATTGGCTATCATGTGGGGGTTACATCTGACTATCGCGTGCGTGGTATTGCACAAACTTCTGGGGATCCAGCACTTCAAGGTGGTATTGATTTGACCACCAAGCTTGGTTTTTATGTGGGGACAGCATTTTCTAATCAAACCTGGGTTAAAGAGCTTAACGGATCAACAAAAGGGAGCTTGGAAGTAGACGTATATGGAGGGTATCGCGCTCAAGTCGCTGAAACTGGTTTCTCTTATGATGTCGGTATGATCACTTATCAATATCCAGGAAATAACTCTGGTAAGTATGGTTTTGATACTGTAACTAATGGATACCTTCCACCTGGAACGTATTCAAATGCAAGCACAGTCGAAATCTATGGGGATCTAACTTACGGTATCTATACCTTCAAATATAATCGAAGTGTCGGAGATTTCCTTGGCAATCCAGACAGCTCGGGTAGCCAATATTTTGATTTGAGCGCAGCTGTAACTCTACCTAATAGCTTTGTATTAACTCCTCATGTTGGTCGTCAACTTATCCCAACCCCAGCAGGCTTAAACGGCGACTACACTGATTTTGCACTAACTTTAAGTAAAGACTTTGGAAATGGTTTTAGTGCTACGTTGGCTGGCCTAACAACTAATGCGAATAAACCTTTTTATACTGACAAATCTGGAAATTATTTAGGCGATAAGAAAATTACCGCTGGGGTTGTTTATAGTTTTTAAAAACTAATTAAGCTCCTAGGCAGTCAGAATTATCTATATTTTTCAGGCTGCTTATGGAGTAAGTTTACAAATAAAATGTTAATTAAAGGAAATTAAGGATGAGTATATCTTCATGGTTTGTGGTGCGAAGAGAGTTGTCGCAACGCAAAAGAACCATACTAGGTATTGGTTCATTCTTACTTCCTTTGTTGATATGGCTTATGGTTAGTTACATTCCATTTGTTTGGCACCCGATGATGCAAATTAGCAAGCCAGGTGGTGTAGATTATTTTCAAGTGGGCATGCTTGTTGATAAAGAGGTCTTTGCTGAAGAATTAGAGAATATGCAATCAGCCGAGCAGGCGATGCCTGAAGGCAAGCCTGCTAACCCGATTTATTTGCCTACACCCGCTGATGTAGCTAAGGCCCTCTATACTGGGTTCATAACTCCGCCAGAACAAAAAGATGGGCAATGGCTTCATCAAAGTCTTTGGCATAGCATCCAAATTATTTTCTGGGGTTTTTTATTATCTTCAATCATAGGCGTGCCATTGGGTATTCTTTGCGGCACTTATAGTGCAATATCAAGACTCAATGAACCTTTTGTTGAATTCTTCCGCTACCTTCCTGCCCCAGCCTTTGGTGCATTGGCCGTAGCTATTCTTGGTATTTATGATGGTCCTAAAATTGCCATTATCGTTATTGGTACCTTATTCCAGCAAATTTTAATTATTGCTAATACCACCCGAAAACTCGATTACGCGCTTATTGAAGCGGCCATGACATTGGGGACAAGTCGTTTGAAATTACTATTCAGAGTGATCTTGCCTGGCATCTTGCCAGACTTATACAGAGATCAGCGCATCTTGCTTGGCTGGGCTTGGACTTATCTAATAATCGCTGAACTGATTGGGACCACTTCTGGAATTACATGGTTCATAACCCAGCAAGCACGTTATCAACATTTTGATCGCGTCTACGCTGCCATTATTATTATCGGCCTGCTAGGCTTGGGTGGAGACTTAATCCTGGCGCTATTAGGTAAAAAATTATTTCGCTGGGACCGCCCTGCAAACAAGGAATAACAATAATGATCAATAACACTTTGCCAAGCTACCTAACCCAGTCCGAGGCAGTTAAGAATCGATTCGATAAATTGAAATCCCGCGAAGTCATTCTCGAAGTGAAAGATTTATGCAAGAACTATAAAACCGAAAAAGGCGATGTGGTTGCACTCAAAAATGTTAATTTCAAGACTCACAAGCGTGAGTTCGTGTGTGTTATCGGCCCCTCTGGCTGCGGAAAATCTACCCTGATTCGCATCCTGGCAGGTCTAGAGGCGCACACCTCTGGTGAGGTATTGCTAGACGGCAAACCTGTGAATGGGCCTGGTCGAGATCGCGGCATGGTCTTCCAAGGCTATACGCTGTTCCCATGGCTAACTGTTAAGAAGAATATTATGTTCGGACTGGAAATGAACAATATAAGTGCCAATGAGGCTGGAAAAGAAGCAGACCTATGGTTAGAACTCATTGGTTTAGAAAAGTTTGCAAATGCCTATCCACATGAACTTTCTGGAGGCATGAAACAACGTGTCGCGATTGCACGTACTTTAGTGAATCAACCAAGAATTTTACTTATGGATGAGCCCTTCGGCGCGCTTGATGCTCAGTCGCGTGCCAAGATGCAGGCCCATCTGCTTGAGATTTGGCGAAATATCGACATCACTATTTTATTTATTACGCATGATCTGGACGAAGCGATTTTTCTAGCTGATCGTATTTTGGTATTAAAAGCGCATCCTGGAGAAGTACAAGAGCTAATCGAAGTTCCTGTGCCACGTCCCCGTAGCGTTGCTCAATTTAACTCTCCAGAGTTTCTTGCTACAAAAACGCGATTAGAAGAATTAATTCACCCAGCGGAGTCTGAAACAGAACCTGAGCAAGATAAAAACATCAAGCCACACATGATCCGTTTCGTGGATGTAAATGACAACGTTGAATAAGGCGCTTGTCATGACTCAAGAAACCAATAAAACGCTCTAAGGTTAAGCACGATTATGAACGTAAAAATCAAGACAAAACCAGTGAATCGCATCAGCATCTCTTTGCCTGATGATTTGCAATGCAGCGTAGATGAAATGGTGTTACAAAGAGGATTTAATAGTCGCTCCCAAGCGATTAACGATATGTTGCGTCAACATGTTGCTGATCACCAAAGCATTAATGGTAATGATGTAATGGCTGGCACGATCACTATTCTTTATGACAATTCAAGAAGAGGTTTGCAGAAAAAGCTATCAGATCTGCAATACAAACATTTGGACGAAGTGATTAGTTCATTACACGTGCATTTAATGAATAACCAAACCATGGAAGTCATACTGGTTCAAGGGCCAGCACAAAAAGTTCAAATGATTGCTGATCAAATTATCACCCTCCCAGGGGTTGTTACTGGTCGACTACAACTCATGGCAGCGGTTTTGCCACCGTTGTATTCGATTACTGGAGAAATTTAAAAAGGACGGATGATGCAAGATATTTTATGGGAAGAAGTTATACCAGGCGGCCATCATTGGTCAGGCATTCTAAGACGTGGTAATACCTTAACACTCACGGATCTTGAAGGAGATGCCAATGCTTCAGCCTTGTTTTATAACAAAGACGAGAAGCTCGAGCGCTATAACATGCCTGATACATTAAAAGCACAGCACACTGCTTTTTTGACCACGGGTAATGTGTGCTATTCAGATATGGGACGCATTTTTTGTTCTATCACAGCGGATACGGTTGGCTGGCATGACACAATTTGCGGCGTATCAGACGCTGCCTTGATTGAAAAAAAGTATGGCAAAGCTAACTTTCAAAGCCATCGAAATCAGATGTATCGCAACGGTAAGGACGGACTATTAATCGAATTAGGCAAATGGGGGTTAGGCAAAAGAGATTTGGTGCCTACAGTTAATTTCTTTAGTAAGGTCGTCGCTAATGATGATGGTGTGCTGACCTATCAACCTGGCAATAGTCAACAAGGTGACACGGTTGATCTTCGATTTGAAATGGACACATTGGTCGTTCTTTCAACCTCGCCACATCCACTTGATCCGAAGAAACAATATCAACCTGCCACGATCAAGCTCACTGCGAGCAGAACGGGTGACGTCGGTACAGTCGACGTTTGTCGTAACCACTGCCCACAAAATCAACGTGGCTTTATTAATACTGATCGTTACTACGCGAGCTAAATTATGTTGACGACTAGTCAGTTAATCCCAGAACACGCTGTTATAGATGAGGTTTGCCCTGCAGGTGAGCCATGGATGGGGCTTGTTAAAAAAGGTCAAATCTTTCGCATTCTCGATCTTGAAGGCAATCAAGCTGTAGACACCTTGTTTTACAATGCCGACGATCCAGAGGAGCGTTACAGTGCGGCAGATACTATTCAGCGACAAGCCAACCTATATCTCACCACTGGTTCCATCCTATTTAGTAGTGAAGGTAATCCGATGGCCACAATCGTTGCTGACACCTGTGGTCGTCATGATACTTTAGGTGGTGCATGTGCAGCAGAAAGTAACACCGTTCGGTATGCGCTTGATAAAAAGCCAATGCATAGTTGCCGTGACAATTTCATGCATGCGCTTGCGCATTGTGACTGCGCACATCATCTTAATATGACCAAACGAGATATTACAGCTAATATCAATTTTTTTATGAATGTGCCGGTTACTTCGAATGGAGGACTGAGTTTTGCAGATGGTATTTCTGCACCTGGCAAGTATGTTGAAATTCGTGCTGCAATGAATCTAGCAGTATTAATCTCTAACTGTCCTCAGCTTAACAACCCCTGTAATGCCTACAACCCAACTCCCGTTAGATTGTTAGTGTGGGATTAATTAAAAGTTTGTGATCACTCGGGACGACCCGACTAAAAATACAATAAGGCGGGACGACCCAGCCAGAGAAGCAGGAGTAGCAAATGTTTAATAAAGTCTTGATTGCCAATAGAGGTGAAATCGCGTGCCGTATCATGCGAACGCTAAAACGCATGAATATCGCTTCGGTTGCAGTTTATTCAGAGGCCGATGCAAATGCAAAGCATGTGCTAGAAGCAGATGAAGCTATTTGTGTTGGACCAGCACCAGCGACCGATAGCTATCTCAATATTGAAAATATCCTGGCCGCCGCGAAATCTAGTGGTGCACAAGCCATCCATCCTGGCTATGGGTTTCTTTCTGAAAATCCCACTTTTGCAGAAGCCTGTGAAGCAGCAGGTTTAGCATTTATTGGGCCAACGCCTCAACAAATGCGCCACTTTGGACTCAAGCATACGGCGCGAGAACTTGCTCACCAAAATTCAGTATCGCTATTACCAGGCACTGGATTACTCTCCGATGTCTACCACGCCCAAACTGAAGCAGAACGGATTGGCTATCCAGTCATGCTAAAGAGCACTGCCGGTGGAGGTGGTATTGGGATGCAATTGATCTGGAGTGCCGATCAATTAAATCAAGCGTTTGAATCCGTCCAGCGTCTATCACGCGCAAACTTCAAAGATGGTGGCATCTATCTTGAGAAATATGTTCAGTCTGCGCGCCATATCGAAGTCCAAATTTTTGGAGATGGTCAAGGAAATGTCATTGCTTTAGGAGAACGTGATTGCTCTGTTCAACGTCGAAATCAGAAGGTGATTGAGGAAACACCCGCTCCCAACATTTCAGAAGCGGTGCGCACCAAATTATGGGAAACGGCCGAGAAACTTGGCCGCGCTGTGGCTTATCGATCAGCCGGAACCGTTGAATTTGTATATGACAACGACAGTGGAGATTTTTATTTCTTAGAGGTCAATACACGGCTTCAAGTGGAGCATGGTGTGACGGAATTAGTTAGCGGCTTCGACTTGGTCGAATGGATGATTAAGATTGCTGCCAAAGAGAGATCCCCTTTCGAAGATTACGTATACAAGCCACAAGGTCATGCCATCCAAGTCCGTGTATATGCTGAGGATCCTAATAAAAATTTCCAGCCCTGTAGTGGTGTTCTCACACAAGTTTATTTTCCAGATGATGCACGAATCGATACTTGGGTTGAAACAGGGACTGAAGTCTCTCCCTTCTATGATCCACTAATTGCAAAAGTGTTGGTTCATGCCAACGACCGAGATCAGGCCATCTCAAAACTCAGTGCTGCTCTTCATCAGATGAAATTAAGTGGTATTGAAACAAACTTAGACTATCTTCGTCAGATACTTGCAGATAGCGTTTTCCCTGCAGGTAAGCAAATCACACGTTATCTAAACCATTTTGTCTATCAACCCACTACCATCGACGTGCTTGATGCTGGGGTTCAAAGCACAATTCAAGACTATCCTGGACGTTTAGGACACTGGGCAGTCGGAGTACCGCCTTCAGGGCCAATGGATCATCTAGCATTTCGCTTTGCTAACCGTTTGGTGGGCAATAATGAAGGTGCTGCAGCACTAGAGTTGACGCTCATTGGCCCAACCTTAAAGTTCAATCATGATGCTGTGATTGCCATCACTGGCGCACCTATGAAGGCGGAGTTAAATGATCAGCCTTTATCACTCTGGGAATCCCATTTTATTCAAGCAGGCAGCATACTTAAATTAGGCAGTATTCAAGGGGCGGGCTGTCGCACCTATTTGTCGGTGCAAGGCAGCTTTGATGTGCCAGATTATTTGGGAAGTAAAGCTACTTTTACGCTGGGACAATTTGGGGGTCATGGCGGACGAATTCTACGGGTAGGCGACGTGATTCATCTCGAATGTAAAAATCCAGTCGCCCCAACATCATCGCACTTTTCACCAGCTTTGCTTCCCGAATATAAGAGTGCTTGGGAAATTGGAGTGTTATATGGTCCACATGGGGCGCCCGATTTTTTCACAGAGTCTGATATTGCGATGTTTTTCGATACTGACTGGGAAGTGCATTACAACTCCAACAGAACAGGGGTGCGATTAATTGGACCGAAGCCAGAATGGGCTCGTAAAGATGGTGGAGAGGCAGGATTACATCCTTCTAACATTCACGATAACGCTTATGCGATTGGTACGGTAGATTTTACTGGCGATATGCCGGTGATTCTGGGTCCAGATGGCCCCAGTCTTGGGGGCTTCGTATGCCCTGCGACGGTCGTACAAGCTGAACTTTGGAAAATGGGACAGCTGAAGCCTGGCGATACCATTCGATTCAAACAATTGACCCAAGAAGAGGCTTACCAAAAAGAACAGGCGCAAGATCAGCAGATCAAAACTCTTCAGGAAGTTGAGCCTTCTTATATCACCTTGTCTGGGATATCCAGTACTCCTTTGTTGAAAAGTGTGACAGCAACGCCAACACAAATTGCGGTTGCTTACAGACAGGCGGGTGATAAGAATCTGCTCGTTGAATACGGGCCTTTAATGCTAGATCTCAATTTGCGCTTTCGTGTCCATGCACTCATGCAGTGGCTTGAGAAGCAGGTCATTACTGGCGTGATCGATCTAACCCCTGGAATTCGTTCTCTTCAGGTGCATTATGATAGTCGACGCTTGCCTGTCGATCAATTGATGACCATTCTCGCAAGAGCTGAAAAGGAATTACCAGCGATTGAAGAAATGGAAGTCCCAACGCGCATCGTGTATTTGCCTTTGTCATGGGACGACAAAGCTACCCAGTTAGCCATTGATAAGTACATGCAATCCGTTCGGAAGGACGCGCCTTGGTGCCCAAGTAATATCGAATTTATCAGACGAATTAACGGATTAAATGATATTGAACAGGTCAAATATATTTTATTTAATGCCAGTTATCTCACCATGGGCTTGGGAGATGTTTACCTTGGTGCGCCTGTTGCTACCCCAATCGATCCCCGTCATCGTTTAGTTACGACTAAATATAATCCAGCAAGAACCTGGACGCCAGAGAATGCTGTCGGTATTGGTGGTGCTTACATGTGTGTGTATGGCATGGAAGGTCCTGGGGGTTACCAGTTTGTGGGGCGCACCATCCAAATGTGGAATCGTTGGCGTCAGACCAAAGACTTCACGCAAGGAAAACCATGGTTATTACGATTTTTTGATCAAATTCGTTTTTACCCCGTCTCTCCTGAAGAGTTACTCAAAATGCGAGAGGATTTCCTACACGGTAAATTCGAGCTAAGGATCGAAGAACAAACTTTTTCTCTCAAAAAATATAACAATTTTTTAAGAGAAAATGCGGTATCTATTGCAGAATTTAAAGATGCTCAACAAACTGCATTTGAAGCGGAGCGTGAACGTTGGATTGCCTCAGGACAAGCACATTATTCGAGTGATCAAGATGTTTCCTCTGCGGGTCTTGATAGTGAGCTTGATTTACCCCCAAATAGTCGCGCAGTCTCCTCTCACGTAGCCGGCAATCTGTGGCAAGTAAAAGTTAAAGTGGGCGATACCGTTAAACAAGGCGATACCGCCGTAATTGTGGAGTCCATGAAAATGGAAATCAATGTCACTGCGCCAGCCAATGGAAAAGTTACTCATATATTTTGTCATGATGGTACGCAAGTGGCTGCTGGTCAGGATTTATTTATTATTCAAATGGAAAATTAAGGATGAGCAAAACATTGAAACTCAATATCAAAACATTACGAGCTCAATATCTTTCGGGTGAATTGACACCTTCTAAGTTGGTAGAAGCATTAAGTGCCTTAATTAAACAAGAGGATGAACATCACATATGGATTCGAAGGCTAAGTCTAGATGAAATGATGGTCTACGCGGATAAAATAAAGGATATCGATCCTGCTTCATTGCCTTTGTATGGGATACCATTTGCCATTAAGGATAATATTGACTTGGCAGGCATTCCAACCACAGCCGGATGCCCAGATTACTCCTACCTCCCTGAAAAAAGTGCCACAATCGTTCAAAAATTGATTGATGCCGGAGCGATTCCCGTTGGAAAAACGAACCTAGATCAATTTGCTACAGGACTAGTGGGAACTCGATCTCCTTATGGAGCATGCAAAAATAGCATTAATCCTGAATTTATCTCTGGTGGATCGAGTGCAGGGTCAGCGGTATCTGTCGCACTTGGAATGGCTAGTTTTAGTTTGGGTACCGATACTGCCGGTTCAGGTAGAGTTCCTGCGGCATTTAATAATCTAGTCGGCCTTAAGCCAACATGTGGTCTTTTGAGTACTTTGGGTGTTGTTCCTGCTTGTCGGACTTTAGACTGTGTTTCAATTTTTGCTTTGACTGCAGAAGATGCTGCTATTGTACTTGATGTTGCTAAGGGATTTGATACCGAAGATCCATATTCACGCAGAGAGATTGCAAGTCATAAGATTGAGAAGAATTTTACATTTGGAGTTCCTCAGGAAAATCAGCTCGAATTCTTTGACAATTCTGAAACCAAAGGACTTTTTAATGATGCTATTAAAAGAATGGAAGCGATTGGGGGTAAGAAAGTTGTTATTGATTTTGCCCCTTTTCTAGAAACAGCCAGATTGCTTTATGAAGGGCCTTGGTTAGCAGAGCGATATGCAGCCATTCAATCATTTATTGAAAAAACCCCAGAGTCGCTATTCCCAGTGACGAAGCAAATCATTTCTAGTGCATCTCGTTTTACTGCAGTGGACACTTATAATGCTCAGTATCGACTGAAAGCTCTTCAGCGTGTGAATGAATCGATTTGGAACGAGATCGATATTTTAATGACGCCAACCGCAGGCACCATATACACCATAAAAGAAGTCGAGCTAGATCCTGTGAGAACTAATAGCAATCTTGGCTATTACACAAATTTTATGAATTTACTCGATCTTTCAGCTATAGCTGTTCCAGCTGGATTTCAATCTGATCAATTACCATTCGGAGTGACTTTGGCAGCCCCAGCTTACGGTGATAAAGCTTTACTTGCCCTAGGTAGTCGTTTGCACGCAACTCTCAATTAATCGAATTTAAGTAATACCTTAGGAGAAGATGATGGATGAAACAATAAAGGTTGCAGTCTGTGGAGCACATATGAGTGGCTTACCCCTGAATACGCAGTTAACTAATTTAGGTGCAACTTTGGTAAGTAAAACAACCACATCACAAAACTATCGTCTTTATTATTTAGATAGTTTTACGCCAACTCGTCCTGGCATGATAAGGGTTAATAAAGAGGGGAGGGGAATAGAATTGGAGGTTTGGGAAATTTCATTATCTAAGTATGGAATTTTGGTTTCTTTAATCCCTGCACCTCTTGGAATTGGAAGATTAGAATTGGCAGATGGTACTTGGGTGCAAGGATTCCTTTGTGAAGGATATGCAACGGAATCTTCTGAAGACATAAGTTATCACGGAGGATGGAGAGCATTTCTAGCTCATCAAGTATCTGCTAAAGATAATTATTTAAAGGGTTGTTTGGTAGGATAGATCGCCATGTTGATTGACCTGTTTTTGCCGTTCGATAGCTTTGAGCTAGGTTCGATTTAGTGGACGGGCATGTCATCAGAATTATGTTGCAATTTGATTGCTAAAGGCACTAGTGATGGATGATGAAATCCCTTTTAATTCCCCTGTTTCAAATTTTAGGATTTACTTCAGAAGCGAGTATTTGTGCGGTTTCGCAAAGGGATAAGGCGATAACAAGCCAGTGTTTATTGCAACCAATGTGCACTTAAATTCATTTAACTTGTAAAAGCTCACCGTCGTGTAAACGACGGTTATAAGCATTAAAAAACAAAAGCTGCTATGTTTTTAGCAGCTTTGAGATGGTCAGCCGTTTATGAACGCCTAGCGTGGGTGATAAGTCGGTTGATTTGTCCTGCAACAGGGAAAATCTTTATTGCAGCGTCAAAAGAATTGACGCTTGTTGGCTATTATCTTAAGCGGCTGATAATTGTGGAATGGGGGTGGCTTTAGTCGTTAGATTTTTTACAAATTTTTGCTTAGCTTCCCACAAGTCTAAAGCCTCTTGCATACGCAACCAGCTCTCAGGTGTGCCGCCAATGGCTTCAGAAATTCTCACTGCCATTTCAGCAGTCACACCACGCTTCTCATGCAAAATATCAGACACGCTTAGTCGACTAACCCCTAAGTGATTAGCAAGTTGTGCTTGTGTAATGCCAAGCTCTGGCAATATATCTTTACGAATAATCGCTCCAGGGTGCGTTGGTTTTCTATTTGGGTCTCTTAATAATCTCATTAATGATAATCCTCCAATTCAACGTCAATGGCATCTTCACCATCAAACTTAAAAGTAACTCTCCAATTGCCTGTCACGGAAACAGCATAGGTACCTTTTCTATCGCCTGTTAGTCCATGAAACTTAAATCCCGCAAGATTCATATCTTCTGGTTTTGTAGCAGCGTCTAGACGGTCAAGTAACCGTTCTATTCTAGATGCGTATTGAGCTGGAATACCGCGATAATCGCTCGCAGTAAAAAATAGCCATAAGCCTTTATGTTTGAAGTTTTGAATCATTGGCTTTGATTGTAATGTAAGTAATTACAATGTCAATATATTAATTACATTTTCAATTGAGAATTTATGCTTTGGTATGTCGCCAGACAATTAGTGAAAATTGCGATAGCGATAGAAATGTCATTAATCTCACTTGTCGTGATTTCCGACAATTCTGAATTGTCTGGAATCCCGACTTTTTCAACTAGGGCGTCAAAAGTTTTTACGATTGATTAGATTGGCTTGAATACCATCCAGTAGATATTGATCAGTGGCAAGACAACAGCAATTGTTCCAAATATGTTCCAGCGTGTACTTAACTTCCAGTATTCATCGGGGATGGATTTGCCATTGGCGAAGTTACGTGCGAGACGTGCTTGCTTGATTTGGGTTGGGATAAGAATTGAAATCCAAATGACTCCAGATGCAATAAACAGACATCTACCCCAAGTTAGCCACTCAATACTCCAACTATCGGCCATAAAGTTATAAGCCATAGAGTCTCCTGCTAGGATAGCTAGGAGCGCGCCTGGTGCCGTAAATACAAAATCAGTCAAAGTAACTTGCCGTTGAGCGAAAGCGATAATGCTTGGGTTCTTTGTCCTGTTTGCCATCAGTTTCCACCATGCCGTTACAATAAGATTGCCAAGTAGCAAGATGATCCCAAAAATATGCATGGATTTTAATACGAGATAGGTGTTTCCCATTTATTATGATCTCTATGTAATGTCTTAAGTTAGTCTTGAAAAGATACTATATCAGTTAGGTTGATTCAGGTTGTCCAACTTCCCAAAAGACCATAAATTAGCCTTTATTTTCGTCCAAAATTTCAATGCAGACCTGATGTGTGGTTTTTCCAGCTAAGATCAAGCGTGGATTTTATCCTTTTTCACAGGTTGTCCATTCCTTCAAAAGACCATAAATTATCCCTATATGGGCAAACCCCTTGCTGAAACTACACACGTCTTAATGAACAGAGAGCTTGTGCTCTATAAGTCCCCACGAAGTGAAGTTTGGCAGTGTAGATATAAAGTAGATCACAAGTGGCTTCGTGCCAGCACCCGTGAATACAAGTTCGACCTGGCTTGTGCTAAAGCCAAAGAGCTTCTTATTGAAGCTGAGATACGCAAACGAGCAAACATCCCAGTAGTTACTCGCAGATTCAAGGACATCGCAATACTTGCTGTTGATCGTATGCAGCAAGAAAAACGAGCTGGTACTGCCAAGGTCATCTATACCGATTACATGATTGTTATAGAGAAATATCTGATTCCATTTTTTGGTGGTCGCATGATCACCAACATCAACTATCAAGCAATTGATGAATTCGATGAGTGGCGATTAACTCATATGAAAAAGCCACCTACCCAGAGCACTTTAATGACGCACAACGCTGCGCTTAATCGCGTATTGGATGAAGCTGTCATGCGTGGTTATTTAAATGACGTCACTAGGCCTAAATTAGAAGCCAAAGGTAAAACGGGTGATCGCAGACCTGCATTTGACTTGGAAGAAGTTAAGCGATTGATCCGAGCATTCGTTGGTTGGCCTGAGCGAGGAAAAACAGAGCATTTGATTAATTGCCGTTTTCTACTTCGTGATTATGTATTCTGTTTACTAGATACAGGAGCGAGGCCTGGAATTGAATTGTTTGGTATGAAGTGGCGACAGATTAAATTCGCTGAAGACTTCACCAGTGTTGTCATGCGTGTCAGTGGTAAAACTGGTGCTCGTGAAATATTAGGCATGGAGCGAACCGTTAATACATTTAGAGCAATCGCACTCAGAAATTACACCGTTAATACTATTGACGCTTTGGTTAATCTCACCAAGACATCAAATGACTTTATTTTTAGAACACCGGACAAGATCAATCCTATTGGCAGTTTTCAGAGAACGTTTTCAATATTTTTAAAAGAGAATGAACTGCTTGTAGATCCTAGAACTGAACAGAATAGGGTGTTTTATAGCCTTCGTCATACCTATGCTACGTTAGCACTCACTCATGATAATGTTCCCATCCATACACTAGCGAGGCAGATGGGAACAAGTGTACTAATGATTGAAAAACACTACAGTCACTTAAGCGTTATTCAAGCGATTGATCAGCTCAGAGGTGATAAGACTAGAGGCTTGTTGGAAGGTTGACTTGAACTTGATCAGATTTTAAAGAGGCGGATTTGTCCTGTAACAGGACAAATCATCTTTGCTCAGCTTGTAATTTTTTCTTGGTATTGGCTTCCCATGTATTTTTATTTTTAATTCGCTGGGCTAGTGCAGGGTAGTCAAACTCTGATTGCTCAACTGGATTTTCACATGGGAATTTACCTCTAGCAGCATTTTCAGCAATCGCTTCATATTTCTTCAGCGCACGAGTTGTGATTTTGGTCATCATCAATCGATCATAGATTTCAGTGCTTTCTCGATCCAGTCTTCGAGTGCTGGTAATGTCTAGTTCTTTAGAATAGGAATCACTAAATCTCGAATGTGCGCCAAGACGCCAAGCAGACCATTTAGGTTTGGCAGCTTTGAACCAAAGGAGTCTTAATCCCTTAAATAACACAGGCGCTCTTAAGCGTTGCCCATGAAGTCTAATTCTAGGATTGATCTCTTGCTCTGTTTCTTCATCAAGTTCTGCGAGGATCTTTTCAATTTGTTTCTTGTATTCGGTCTTCTTAAGTCCAACAGGCAAGGCAATCAGTAAAGTACGTTCTAAGCCTTCTTCAGTTCTAGCCCCTTGAAGGTAGCCATCTAAATCTGTTACCACATCCTTGGCCATCAATTCTTTACCATTTTGGATGTCACTAATTAGGTGTACTTTGGGTTTCTTGTAAGGATTACCAAATACCTTCAGTCCTCGTTCAACCCACCAATATCTAAATAAGATTTTTTGGACATCACCCAACAGGTCATATGTCCTTAATACCTTGTCGAAGTCGCTAGGTAGGTTTTTCTTATCCTCATCAGTTAGTCCTTCTTGATTCGCTTTTCTGGCTAATTCATAGCTAGGGCTCAATCTTAAATATTCGAACATTAGCTCGTAGCCCACTGTCGGTCTCGTATGCCAGCCTGGCTGATTGAAATCAGCGGCTCTTAATTTCCAAGGAAGTCTTGTCTGCATAAATGTCTACAAATAAGAATAAAAATTAGTTGTTCATAATAATAAAAGTTCTAATTTGTTTCAATGCTCGAACGCAATACATGTCGTGTTGCGTTAATTAAAAAAGGAGCTGTGAATGAAAGTTAATAACGAAATGAAAGTAACGATTGCTAACGGTGTAATGGAGAAATTGGATGACCTAGCAGCCAAGCGTAACAAGTGGCAAGTGCAGTATGACCTTACTAACCACACCTTGTATGAATTGCTTGCTGGTTGTTTGGATTCTTACTACGCCATAAAAGGTACGAAAGCTGAAAAAGTGTTTCTCGAAAACATCAAAGAATCACTCAAGGCTCGTAATTTGAAAGTACAAGAGGGCACTTCAGTACTAAATCTCATCGTGCGTTACGTATTTGATTCTGATCGTCGTCGTATTTTTGGCTATGCACGTGTATTGCGTGTAGCAGTGAAAGACGCGATTGAAGTGGCTAACTTTGTGGAGTGGGTCAAAAAGGCTGGGGGCTTGGAAGAGATCACTTCTTCTAAAGGTGCAACTGAAGAAACGATTAAAAAACGTATGACATTGGAAGCAAAAGTGGAAGACGTCAAAGATCTTTTAGTTGAGCAGTTGCAGCATCCACTTGCCGTAGTGCCTAAAACACATTTGGTCAGTGCAGTAGATACAGCTGAATACACCTTGCTCATAGGCAAGATGCAGGTCGATGGCAAGACCAAAGTATTGAGTGTTGTGCCTGATGCCTCTAGCGCGATGATCCAAACCGCAATTAAGAAAATCGCTGAAGCCTTAATTGCGCATGTGGAGCGTGTGACTAAAGAGCGTTTAGAAAAAGAAGCTGATTCTGCGAAGTTGGATGCACTTAACTCTGCTGAACTACTTGAGGCTGCTTAATGAAACTTGGGGGAGCTACGGCTCCCCATTTTAAAGAAAGGAATACGAAATGAATTTTGAGTACAAGTACGCGCCTCAGAAATTGAGTGACGTGATTATCTCTGACTCAGAAGTGCGCTATCAGTTGGATAGTTATATTAATGGCGACAACATTAAGCCGTTAATCTTGCACGGGAGTTATGGGACAGGTAAGACAACCATCGCTAAGTTATTACCAACGGAGATGGAAGGTAAGCCTGTGGTGATTGAGTTGTTACGCGCTACAGAATTTAACTCGATTAATGATGTGAATGACTTGTTTGGTTGTACTAACAACTTTTACAAGCTATTCACGATTGAAGGTCAGAGTCGTAATTACGTGGTCAGTAATGAAGTTAACTTTACACCTAAGGCAGCAATAGCTTTTCGGGACATTGTAGATGAGATGATGTTCGCAACTCAGTTTATCTTTACTACTAACAATGTCGAGATGCTAGATGCTGGACTTCTTGATCGCTGCACAAAAGTGTTTGTACCAGCTGCGCAGCCTGATGATTGGTTGCCACGTATTAAGTGGATCCTAAAACAGGAAGGGGTCAAGCTCAGTGACGTAAAGATTTTGAAGTTTCTGACGTCACAGCTGGTCAAGAACGCAAGCAATCGTAGTTTGTTGCGTGAGCTAGAGGACATGGTCTTTAAGCTCAAACACCCACAGCCAGCGAAGGTGGCTGTACCTGTAGTTGCGCCAGTGCCCAAAATCACGTTGCCAGCTAAAGCTGAAGTCAAAGTCTTTAATCCATTGTCGGCCACTTAAAGCCTGCAGAGATTTGTCCTGTTACAGGACAAATCTCTTATTACTTAATAAAGGAAAATAATATGAAAGTTAAATTTACCCCTACGCTGTATTTATTTGGACAGCAATATAACGAAGCTGTAGAACATATCTTTGGCAAAGAAAATGTTGAAATGCTTGAAGTAACGCCAACTACAGAATTGAAGGATATAAACGCAGAATATTTCTCTGATTTATTGCGTTATTTAGAGGGTTGGCATAACCATGTCCTAATTGTGACGGGCTATGAAAGTAAGCATCTCACCATGCTGAAACTTGCTGGATTGCAATATCTCGTTTTTGAAATTAAGACTCAAGGTCAGCAAGATACGCTCAAAGACTGGTTCGACGATTACCAAACCTTCTTGGGTTGGTGGGACAGTGCGAACGATTTTCTGACTGCTCAAGAAACATTGCTAAACAATAGTGAGAGTATGTTTGATGACGATTACTATGGAGCGCTCTACAGCACCAATGTTGATTTAGTTGATATGAAAGATCGCTTTGAAGATATCTATCGAGAGGGTTTTAAGATCGGATTGGAGGAGCGTTTTCTGGTCAAATAGTGATAAAAACTTCAGGGGGGTTATGCCCCCTGTTGACATTAGTCCCAAAATGGGACTAATATGCTCTATGCGAGTCATCTCTCTAAAAACATTAAAAGACTTTTATGAGCGTCATGCGCCAGCTGAGCAGCCTTTAAAAGCATGGCTCAGTGAAGCCGAGAAAGCCAACTGGACGGATCCGGCTGAAATTAAAGCGCAATATAAAAGCGCAAGCATTCTGAAAAGTCGAAGGGTGGTTTTTAATATTAAGGGCAATGACTATCGATTAGTCGTGGCAATTGCTTATCAGTATGGTGCCGTTTACATCAAGTTTGTAGGCACGCATGCCGAGTATGACAAGATTGACTCTAATACCGTTGAGATGGAGTAATTAAATGAACATTAAACCTATTCACAATGAAGCAGATTACAAGGCGGCACTTAAAGCCGTTTCACCTTACTTTGAAAACGAGCCAGCACCTGGGAGTGCGGATGGAGATTACTTTGAGGTGATGTTGGCGTTGATTGGCGCCTACGAAGCCAAGGCTTTTCCAATCGGTTTGCCAGATCCGATTGAGGCAATTAATTTCCGCATGGATCAATTAGGTATGGCGCCTAAAGATCTTCAACCGATGATTGGCCAGACAAATCGTGTTTATGAAGTGCTCACTGGAAAAAGATCGTTAACTATTAGCATGATCAGAAAGTTGAATGCTAGTTTAGGTATTCCTGCTGAATGCTTAATTAAGCCAAGTAGAACAAGTGCGACTATTAAGATAGCTAGTTCAACCAAGAAAGTAAGGGCTGCTGCCTAGAGTTCAATGAGGATTTGTCCTGTTACAGGACAAATCTCTTTAAATAAGCTCAACAGCGTTACGCTTCATCTCATCGTTAACGTCGATATATCTTTGGGTCACAGCAATACTCTTGTGACCTGCCAAACTAGCTAGTACACGAACACCAACACCTTTGACTGCTAAAGAGGTAATGAATGACCTGCGGCCTGAATGGCTTGAAGCGTTATTAAGTCCCGCACGTTTATATGTCCAAAAGAACCACTGGCAAAGCGTATTTGGAGTAAAACCAAGTCGATTGCTGGAGTGGAAGAAGGGGATCTCTGGATTAAAGAGCTGTCTTGTCTTTAAGTAATTAGCGAATTCATCACGCAACTTTTGTGGAATAAACACTACACGCCCTTGATCGCCTTTAGTTTGATCTGCTGAAAGACGAATCTCAGTCTTTATCGTGCGATCTTCGTTTAATACATCACGCATTCTTAAGTTAGCAATTTCGGCGACGCGCATTCCAGACCAAAAGCTCGTTAATATCATTGTGCGATTTCGCACCGCATAACGACTTTTACTTGTGTAACGAAGGACTTGATCTATCTCTGCTTGAGAAAGTGTTTTTGCTTGTGCCATTTTGAGGGCTCCTTGATAAAGAAAATATTAAATGCAGCTTATTTTCTTATTTAGCTAAGGACAACCGAATTTGGCACTAGCGAAGAGATATTAATAATCAATTGGTTAAATGATAAAAGAGCATTAAGTAAAGAATATTGTAATTTTCTTTACCTGACTTTAGGGGCTCTAGTTGGTAATCAATAGGACAAGTACTTCTGTTTTGAAGTATCATTTCCCTAGTCTCTATATTAAGAATAAATGTCTTCATGACTGATAAGAAAAAACTCTCTGAGAGAGATGTCTGTAGCAAATTTATTACGCCAGCAATTCTAGATGCTGGTTGGGATTTGCATAGCCAAATTCGTGAGGAAGTAAGCTTCACCAAAGGTCGTATTATTGTCCGCGGTAAGCTTCATAGCCGAGGCGAGCAAAAGCGCGCTGACTATATTCTTTATTACAAATCCAACATTCCAATCGCTGTTATTGAAGCCAAAGACAACAGTCATAGTGTAGGCTCAGGTATGCAGCAGGCGCTCAATTATGCTGAAACACTAGGCATCCCATTTGTCTTTAGCTCTAATGGCGACGGCTTTCTTTTGCATGACCGAACAGGCTTTTCAGCACAAACAGAGCAAGAACTTCCGTTGGATATGTTTCCCTCCCCCACAAATTTGTGGCAACGATTGGACTTCCCCGATTTCAGTAGACATTTGATAATGTCGAAAATGAAACGGAGAGGTTTATATGCAACGCATCAGATATACGGAAGAATTTAAAGCAG
>Ga0214229_100137_pt1 | contig 26048 bp, 32 predicted proteins | sample TroBogypolimnion_38_FD_153067 | JGI IMG/M metagenome (GOLD analysis project Ga0214229, IMG submission 153067) | Freshwater microbial communities from Trout Bog Lake, WI - 14NOV2007 hypolimnion | ecosystem: Environmental > Aquatic > Freshwater > Lake > Hypolimnion/Profundal zone ...
TTTTGGCTTTGGCCAAATCACTGGAATTGATTTAGAGGGTGAAGCGAAAGGTGTTTTACCGTCTACGGATTGGAAAAAAAATACCTTCAAAAAACCTGAGCAACAAAAATGGTACGAAGGTGAAACGATTTCCTTAGGCATTGGTCAGGGATACAACGCCTTCACGATTCTGCAATTAGCCCATGCGATGGCCAATATGGCCAATAATGGGGTGGTTATGAAACCTCACCTTGTAAAGGCGATTGAAGATCCCTTTACTCGTCGTCGCGAGCTCACAACGCCAAAGGAGAGCTACCGCATTGATCTCAATCCAGAAAATATTGCAGTGATTAAAAATGCCATGATTGAAGTAAATCGCTCAGGCACCTCTGCAGCAGCCTTTCAGGGGGCAGACTATGTAGCTGGCGGCAAAACGGGTACAGCACAGGTGTTTAGCTTAAATTCGAAAGAATATAAACATGGCGCTACCGCTGAATTCTTGAGAGATCATGCTTTGTTTATTGCTTTTGCCCCGGCTGATAAGCCCACTATCGTGATTGCAATGGTGGTAGAAAATGCCGGCTTTGGCGCACAATATGCCGCACCAATTGCACGTAAAGCACTGGATTACTACATAGATGGCAAATGGCCTAAAGAGATTCCCGAATGGAAAAGAGCCCCTTAAAAAAAATTCGGTCCCTCTTATTAAGATTTTCTTCAGGGCTAGATCAACGTCTAGGTTTGATATTGCTTTGTCTGGCAATCATGGGTTTTTGTACATTCCTCTCAGCCAGCCAAGGAACGCCTGTCAGCATTGAAGATGAATTGCGAAATCTTGCACTCTCATTTGTAGTGATGTGGATCGTTTCACGCATTCCACCAAAATGGCTAGAACTAGCAGCAGTTTGGATATATGGCCTAGGAGTTGCGCTCTTAGTCGCAGTAGCTGCCTTTGGCTTAATTAAAAAGGGTGCAAGGCGCTGGCTCAATATTGGCGTAGTCATTCAGCCCTCAGAAATTATGAAAATTGCAATGCCACTGATGCTCGCTTGGTACTTTCAAAAAAGAGAGGGTATTCAAAAGGGTTGGGATTATGGGATTGCCGGAGTGATCTTAGCGATCCCTGTTTTTTTGATTGCCCGTCAACCCGACCTAGGCACCGCGCTCTTAGTTTTTGCTGCTGGAATGTATGTGATTATTTTGGCAGGACTCCCTTGGAAATGGATTCTGCCATTTATAGGTGTAGGCTTTTTTGGAATCGTCTTGATCGTTATTTTCGGCAATACGATTTGCGCTCCAGATATTACATGGCCATTTGTACATGACTATCAAAAACATCGCATTTGTACTTTGCTTGATCCTAGCAGCGACCCCTTGGGCAAAGGATTTCATACGATTCAATCGATGATTGCGATTGGCTCCGGAGGACTCCTTGGCAAAGGTTGGTTTCAGGGCACCCAGGCTCATCTGGAATTTATTCCCGAGAAACATACTGACTTTGTATTTGCCGTCTTCTCTGAAGAATTTGGTTTAGTCGGTAACTTAATCCTGTTGGCTCTTTTCTTTGCCCTCATTAAAAGAGGGTTGGCAATTTCTGCGGGGGCGCCCAATCTATTTACGAGATTACTTGGGGCCTCAGTAACAATGATTTTCTTTACCTATGCCTTTGTCAACATTGGCATGGTCAGCGGTTTATTGCCAGTAGTTGGTGTACCACTTCCCTTTATTAGCTATGGCGGTACAGCCTTAGTGACGCTTGGATTTGGGGCAGGCATCCTGATGAGCATTCATCGACATCGCCGCTTAGTCCAGAGCTAAGCCCTAACAGGGTCAGTAGATAATAAAAAAGCCCGGAGAACCGGGCTTTTTTCACATAAGTGCAAATTACTTCTTACGCTTATTTACAGAATCTTTAAATGCTTTACCAGCAGAGAACTTAACAGTCTTAGCAGCAGCAATTTTGAGTGGCTCACCAGTTTTTGGATTACGGCCCATACGTGCAGCACGTTTGCCAGATGAGAAAGTACCGAAACCAATCAACTGAACTGAATCAGCCTTAGTAACAGCTTTAATGATGTGCTCAATAGCAGAATTTAATGCAAATTCAGCCTTGGCTTTTGAGATCTCAGCATCGTCAGCAATCGCTGCGATTAGTTCTGCTTTATTCAAGTGAAGCTCCTTATTAATATTGATGTCGGCGCAGATTGCGCTCAGGTGATTTTAACCACAAAAAATTACAAAAATAAAGTGAAAGCGAAATAGTTTTTACTCTTGAACAGCTTCCACACCAGAAACAAAATATTCTGTTTCGCCAAAACAGCTGGTTGGCAAACCGATGTGTTGCTCATACTTCACAACCACTTTATTGCCAAGATTAGCATTCAATTTTTGGGCGACTGCATCATCGCGCACCGTAAAGAAGAATTTTTCAGCGATTGTTCCTGGCATCGATACCATTGCGAGCTCTCCCTCCCAGGTTTTGCAAATAAAGCCTTTTTTGGAGAATTTCTGGACATAACCGGCCCTCTCCCCAGTGGCGTAGGCCCAATTGAGCATTGCCCAAGTGTAGGCAAAAAGACCTACAAACCCAATTAAAACAAGGCTTAAGAGCCATTTCAGAAATCGATTCATTTGCCATTTCCTTTGCCGGTTCTAATAAACTCTAATTTGAGCATACTCAATGAAGAAATAGATGAATAGTTTAGATTAGGCAACTTAAAATGAATAAATCCATATAAATCAGCCCAATCTCATGCAAACACGTCACATCATCTTTTTAATTTTTGTGGTCTCTGCGCTCTACGTTTATTTTCGGGGCAAAGTCCGTTTTGGACTTGTCCGCTCTCTAATGGATTACCAGGTGCTACTGGCCCCAATCAATTGCATGCTCTATCTTTTTTCAAAGATTAAGCCCACAGCCTATATTCCAGTGGGCCAGTTTCCAGACTTAGCGCCCCTCAAAGAGCATTGGGAAACCATTCGGCAAGAAGCACTTTCTTTAAATGCCGATGGGGCCATTGCTGCAGCAACTGGCTATAACGATCTAGGCTTCAACTCTTTTTTCCGAACGGGCTGGAAGCGCTTTCATCTCTGTTGGTATGGCAAAGAAATGCCTTCCGCTATTGCGGCGTGCCCAAAAACCCTGGCGTTACTGAAATCGATTCCCTCAATTAAGGCAGCGATGTTTGCTTCTCTCCCCCCGGGCGCTACTTTAGTGCGCCATCGCGACCCCTATGCAGGCTCCTTACGCTATCACTTGGGCTTAGTAACGCCCAATGACCCTAAGTGCTTTATTGACGTAGATGGTCAATCCTACTTCTGGAAAGAGGGGGAGGCGGTCATGTTCGATGAAACCTTTATTCACTTTGCGGCCAATCAAACCGATCATCAGCGTATCGTCTTGTTCTGTGATGTTGAAAGGCCTTTATATACCCCGTTCATGCGCATCTTTAATCGCTTGTTCGGCAAGTACGTCATGAGTGCGGCATCCTCGCAGAATGTTGAGGGTGAAAAAGTTGGCTTTGTAAATGTCCTTTTCAAGTATTTCTACCATCTGAGAAGTTTGGCGAAGCAGCTTAAAGCCAAACATCGACCGGTTTATTACATCGGCAAATGGGTGTTAATTTTGGGTATTTTGTGGGCCCTATTTTGGTGAGTCAGTCCTAAACATTACTTGGGCATTAGGGCTTGGGTAATCTGCTCAGGGGTGATAGGGCCCCAAATTTCAATCCGCTTTTTTCGACTGTTCTGACCAGAAATAAACTGAATTTGCTTTTGAGGAATTTTTAATTGCTTGGACAGCCAAGCTAGCAGCATTTCATTGGCTTGGTTTTCAACTGCTGAGGCTTGTAAAGAGATCTTCAAGCAAGTATCAAAAAGCCCTACTACCTTCGTGAGCTTAGCTCCAGGCTGGCAATAAATACTAAGCACAATCCCAGTGGGGGTTTGTTTAATCCAAGTCGGCGTCATCAAAGTACTTTAAACTTAAATTATGCCAATCAAAAACTCTGAATCCCTAAACAGTCTTTTTGCCAATAATCGCGCCTGGGCCGAGGCGATGGTGAAAGAAGATCCTGAATTTTTTAAGCGCCTGGTTTCTCAGCAAGCCCCCGAGTATCTTTGGATTGGCTGTGCTGACAGCCGCGTTCCTGCTAATGAAATTGTTGATCTACTGCCTGGCGAACTCTTTGTTCATCGCAATGTAGCCAATGTCGTTGTCCACACCGACTTAAATTGCTTATCGGTGATTCAATTTGCCATTGACTTGCTAAAAGTAAAACATATTCTCGTTGTTGGTCATTATGGCTGCGCCGGCGTCCACGCCGCATTGAGTGATCGCCGTGTTGGCCTAGCGGATAATTGGTTGCGTCATGTTAAAGACGTTCACCAAAAACACGAACGTTATTTAGGTGAAGTACTGCCTACGCCAAAACGCCAAGACCGTTTATGCGAGCTCAATGTCATTGAACAAGTGATCAATGTTTGCGAGACAACCATCGTCAAAGATGCATGGTTAAGGGGTCAAGACCTCACTGTTCATGGTTGGACGTACCGCCTAGAGACTGGCTTAGTAAATGATTTAGGAATGTCAATTAGCTCTCCAGAGGAAATGAAAGTGCGTTACGAAAAAACTCTGCTGCGTTATGAGAATGAGTCTAGCTAGTTGCTGAAAAATCTTTCAAATCAGCTTGCAGTTGGTTTTTTAAAGCTTCTTTCAGTTCTCCCCTACAGGCTGCTCGTCAATCTTGGATATCTGCTCGGTAGCATTGCCGCCATCCTACCAAGTGAGCGCAATCGCGTAGTGAAGACCAACTTGAGTTTGTGTTTCCCCGAGTTAAGCCCTAATGAAATAAATCAGTTAAGTCGAAAACATTGGCGCCTCCTCGGCCGCAGCCTGGTGGAGAAAAGTATCATTTGGCTCGGCAGCGCTAAACAAGTGAGCGACATGATTGAAGTGCAATCTGAAGTAAACCTTGCCAGTCGTAAACCACGTATCTTGGTAAACATGCACTTCACCGGCATAGAGGGCAGCATTGTATTGAGTGCTCTTTCCAAAACCCATGATTGGCCCCGCACTTCCGGATTCTTTCAGAAAATGAAGAGCCCCTTCTTCAATCAAAAAATTATTGAATGGCGTAATCGCTTTGGTGGCAATTCGATTGACCGACAAGGCAACTCGATGGAATTGATTCGCGAGATTCGTAAAGGTAGTTTTATTATCATTGCCCCCGATATTGATTTGGGGATTAAAGACTCTACTTTTGTACCCTTCTTTAATATTCAAACCAATACGATTACTGCAGTGTCGCGCCTCGCCAAAATTACGGGCGCTGATGTCTGCACTATGATCACCACCCTCAAAGAGGATGACTCTGGTTACATCTGCTCGATCAGTAAACCCCTAGAAAACTTCCCCAGCGATGATCCCGAGGCTGATACGGCTCGATTAAACCAAATCTTTGAAAAAGAAATTCGGCTCAGACCTGCGGAGTATTACTGGGTCCATAAGCGCTTCAAAAATCGCCCCAATCAAGAGGCCAGTCCTTATTAAGACGCAAGGCAGCAAGCAAGTCTTTAGTTGCCGCTACTTTTATCCTATCATTCAAGGATGAGCGAACGTATTGGGCTTTTTGCCGATCTCCATAGTAATTTAGAAGCCTTTGAGGCCTGCATGGCCAGAGCTAAAGAGCTGGGTGTCACACGCATGGCTTTTCTGGGCGATCTGGTTGGATATAACGCCGATCCCAGCGCTTTAATCGATAGAATTGCTGCACTGGTAGATGCCAAGCAAGCGATTGCAGTCCGCGGCAATCATGATGAAGCCATCTTTAAAGACTACACACAGCAAATGAATATCAATGCTAACGCTGCGATTGAGTGGACCAAAACCCAACTCAATTCCGCTCAAGTGCAGTTTTTGAAAGACTTGCCATTGATCATTCATGAAGAACAAATTTGCTATACCCATGCCTCCGCACATCATCCTGAAGCCTGGAATTACGTCACCGACAGCATGAGCGCCTGGCAATGTGCACAAAGTTCTGGCAAGCCTTACACCTTTGTTGGCCATGCTCATGAGCAAGCACTCTTCTATCAAAGTGCCGTGGGTAAGCTGATTCGTTTTGCACCACATCCGGGTGATGATGTGCCGGTCATGAATCATCGCAAGTGGGTCAGCGTGGTTGGCTCTTTAGGGCAGCCTCGTGATGGCAATCCAGCAGCATGCTTTGCTGTATTTGAGCCTGACTCTCAGTCGCTCACCTTTCATCGCACGCCTTACGACCACTTCACAGCAGCAGAAAAAGTCAGGCGGGCAGGCCTCCCTGAAGAGCTTGCAAATCGTCTGCTGACAGGCAAATAAGCTATGCCACTTTCCTCAGATATCGAAGCAGTCGATGATATTTTTCAAGAGGGCAAGGTTGTTGATGGCTTCTTATTGGGCAAAGAAGTTCATCGAGGCGGCATGGCCAGCCTCTTCTCGGCCACAAAAGCAGGCATTGATGTTCCAATTCTTCTGAAGATTCCTCGGGTTGGCAAAGATCAGCCGGTTGAAAGCTTAATTGGATTTGAGACTGAGCTTACTATTTTGCGCGCCCTCAACAGCCCCTACGTTCCTAAATATTTGGGGGCTGGCAGCATGGCGACCCAACCGTATATCGCCATGGAAAGAGTGAATGGTAGACCCCTGGAAGACTTCATCAAAGAAGGAAAAAAATTTAGTATTGAAGAGGTGATTCAGATTGGCGCTGACCTAGCCCAAGCAGTTCAATCACTTCACTCGCAAGATGCAATTCATCTGGATATCAAGCCAGAAAATATTTTGCTTGATGAACATGGCAAGCTCACTCTGATTGATTTTGGCCTATCGCACCATGCCCGTTTTCCAGATCTACTTGCAGAAGAAATGCGCAAAGGTGTTGGGTCTGCGCCCTACGTCTCACCAGAGCAAATCGTGGGTATCCGTGAAGACTATCGCAGCGATATCTTTTCGATTGGCGTCATCATGTATGAACTGCTTACTGGAGAGCTGCCATTTGGCAACCCTCAAACCATGGGTGGTCTTCGAAAACGTTTATGGGCTGAGCCATTTCCACCACGCGGGATTCGCAAAGAAATTCCACGCTGGCTTCAAGAGGTGATTCTTCGCTGTCTAGAACCTCGTGCAGCCAGTCGAATTCAAAGTGCCGCACGCTTGCGACAAATTTTGTTAGATCATGAGTCTCTTAAGCTCACTGAGCGCGCTGATCGAGTTGAGCCACCAAGCTTTTGGGAAAACCTCACTCGCTGGTTTCAGGCCGCTGGTTACGAGCCCTCACCAAGCCCCCTTCCTAGCGCTGGCAACCAAGATTCACCCCTCATGATTGCTGCGATTGATACACGCCAATCTGATGCGGCACTTCAACTGAAGATGCAAGTCGCCGCTAAAAATTTATTGCAAGCTTACTCAGAGGGTCGTTTGATTTGTGTCAGCACGATTGCAAGTACGCCAACCTATGAAGGCAATCAGGAAAGCGAAACAGCCAGTGGAATTGTACGGGGACACTTAGTCCAGCTGATGGAATGGGCTAAGCCACTGAAGCTTCCTCCAGAAAGAATTTCTTATCATGTATTGGAGGCACTTGACCCTGCTAGCAGAATTGTGGAATTCGCCAAGGACAATGATGCATCATTAATCTTAATTGGTGCAACGCATAGACTGCCCAATAAAGTCACGCCCTGGAGAACCTCGATGACAAAGATAGTCGAAGAGGCTTCCTGCAGCGTTCATATTGTGCGGACTTAGCTTGGCGTTGCCAAGCTAAGCACCACACTCATTACTTCATCTTATCCTGCTGACGATCTAGAATGACTTCAGGCTCTTGTGCTTCAATCCAGCTATCGCGATTGAGCACTGCATTCAGTCGCTTGTGATCGAGCTCACCAGTCCAATTGGCGACTACGATTGTTGCTACACCGTTACCAACTAAATTGGTTAAGGCACGGGCTTCGGACATGAAGCGATCAATACCCAAAATGATGGCCAGGCCTTCTACCGGCACATTACCTACGGCAGAGAGAGTTGCAGCCAAAACAATGAAGCCGCTGCCTGTAACGCCAGCAGCGCCCTTGGAGGTCAAAAGCAGGACCAACAGCAAGGTGATCTCTTGCAACAAGGTCATTTGGGTATTAGTAGCCTGCGCGATGAAGATGGCTGCCATCGTTAAATAAATCGAGGTGCCGTCTAAATTAAAGGAATAGCCAGTAGGAATAACTAAGCCGACACAACTCTTCTTGGCGCCTAAGACTTCCATTTTTTCAATCATTCGTGGCAGGACTGACTCCGAAGAAGAGGTGCCTAAAACAATCAGTAACTCTTCTTTGATATAGCGCACGAACTTGAAAATGCTAAAGCCATTAAAGCGTGCGATCAGACCGAGCACAATGAAGACAAATAGTAGGCAAGTGATATAGAAACTACCCATGAGCTTGCCTAATGAGAACAAAGAGACAATCCCGTACTTACCAATTGTGAAAGCCATTGCACCAAAAGCGCCAACAGGGGCAAACTTCATGATGATGCCGATGATGTCGAAAAGAACGTGGGATAGCTTTTCTGTTAAGTCAAATACTAAAGTGCCGCGGCCGCCAAACTTATGCAACGCAAAACCAAACAAGATGGCGAAGAAAAGCACTTGCAAAATATCGCCCTTAGCAAATGCATCAATTGCAGTGCTAGGAATGATATTCATTAAGAAGTCGACAACGGTACCGATTTTTCCAGGGCCGGTATAGGCTGCGATGCCTTTGGTATCCAGCGAGGCAGGATCAATATTCATGCCAGAACCTGGCTGGAATACATTAACAACAACTAAGCCAATAATGAGGGCTAGAGAGCTCACAACTTCAAAGTAAAGAAGTGCTAAACCACCAGTTTTGCCCACCTTCTTCATATCTTCCATGCCCGCAATACCCAGCACGACGGTACAGAAAATAATTGGGGCAATCAGCATCTTGATGCCCTTAATAAATGCATCTCCGAAGGGCTTCATGGCAACGGCAGCTTCAGGGTAAAAATGACCCATGAAAACACCGATTGCAACGGCTACGAGCACCTGAAAGTACAGAATTTTATAAATTGGGGGTTTTTTGAGAGTCGCGGTCAATTTAGTCTCGCTTTATATAAGAATAGGTTTTTTAAATATTGCGTAATTTCGGAATTTTATAGCTTTATGGCGCTTTTGCCCATAAATCGCTACTGCTTGATAATGAGGGCATGGAAGATCAGGAAAAAGTCCGCGTTTCAAAACTGCTCTCAGAGCTAGGTCTATGCTCTCGGCGTGAGGCCGATGCCTATATTGAGCAAGGTCTAGTGACGGTAGATGGGGAAGTTGTCAATGAACTCGGGGTTCGAGCCTTTCGCCATCAAAAAATTGAGCTGCAATCCAGCGCCCAAAAACAACAAGCTTCTAGGGTAACCGTCATTTTGAATAAACCGGTGGGCTACATTTCTCACTTTGATGATGAACAAGAGTATCAACCAGCCGCATCGCTGATTACGCCGGAGAATTACTTTCCCAGCCCCTTGGATAAAGGCCGCAGCGCAAAATTCAATACCCGTGGTTTAGCCCCTGCCGGCCGGCTTGATATTGACTCTACTGGCATGCTAGTTCTGACTCAAGATGGACGAATTGCCAAACTGTTGATTGGGGAAAACAGTCCTATAGAGAAAGAATATCTCGTCAGAGTGGAAGGCAAGCTCTCATTTGCCGATTTGGATCTTCTAAAACATGGACTCAGCCTAGACGGCGTTGTCCTCAAGCCAGCCCAAGTCAGTTGGCAAAACGAGGATCAATTGCGATTTGTTTTAAGAGAAGGCCGCAAGCGCCAGATCCGAAGAATGTGTGAGATGGTTGGGCTAAAAGTATTAGGTCTTAAGCGGGTGCGCATGGGGCGAATTTCTTTGGGTCCACTACCACCAGGACAGTGGCGTTTTTTACGGCCGGAAGAGCAGTTCTAGCAAGGGGTGCCCGCTTATAATCAGGGTCATTCCCAGAATAAGCGCAGATTTACCATCGAAACGAATCCATCCAGCAATACCGCCGCAGAGGTATCTCGTCGCCGCAGTTTTGCAATCATCTCCCACCCAGACGCTGGCAAGACTACGCTTACAGAAAAATTACTTCTGTACGCTGGAGCGATTCAGATTGCGGGTAGCGTAAAGGCAAGAAAAGCCAGTAGGCATGCCACCTCAGACTGGATGGAAATTGAAAAGCAGCGCGGCATCTCTGTTGCGAGCTCTGTGATGCAGATGGAATATCGCGATTGCATTATTAATTTGCTCGATACGCCGGGCCACCAAGATTTCTCTGAAGATACTTACCGAGTGTTAACTGCGGTTGACTCTGCACTGATGGTGATTGATGCTGCCAATGGTGTTGAATCACAGACCTTGCGATTACTCGAGGTTTGTCGCGCACGCAATACACCAATTGTTACTTTCATCAATAAAATGGATCGGGAAGTTAAGCCGCCGATGGAGTTGATGGACGAGATTGAGACCGCCCTCGGAATTGAAGTGGTTCCCTTCACTTGGCCCGTCGGTATGGGTAAATCTTTTGCGGGCGTGATCGACATTGCTCACTCACAAATGCGCATGTTCAAAGCAGGCGAAGATCGCGTAACCGAAGACTCTCATACCATCATTGATGTGAACGATGCGCAGTTAAAAGAGCGTCTCGGATCGAGCTTGGATGAAGCGCTTACAGAAGTTGATTTAATTCAGAATGCTATGCCATCCTTTGATCGTGAGGCCTTTTTGGCCGGACGGCAGTCGCCAGTATTTTTTGGTTCCGCAATTAATAACTTCGGTGTTAAAGAAATTCTCAACACCCTGGTTGAATTAGCACCAGCGCCAGGATCTCGTAAAGCACTGCAACGCGAAGTAAGTCCTGCTGAGAATAAATTCTCGGCAGTGGTATTCAAGATTCAGGCCAATATGGATCCTGCCCATCGCGACCGCGTTGCCTTCTTACGGATTTGCTCTGGTCACTTTGAGCGCGGCATGAAACTCAAGATCTGCCGCAACGGCAAAGAGGTGCGCACCAATAATGCTCTCTCCTTTTTATCCCAGCGACGCGATATTCTTGATGAGGCATTTCCTGGTGACATCATTGGCTTACCAAATCATGGCCTACTTCGTCTAGGAGACACGCTTACCGAAGGCGAGCAATTGCAATTTACGGGCTTACCTTTTTTTGCCCCAGAAATTTTTCGTATGGTTGAATCTGCCGATCCCCTGCGCACCAAACAATTACGAACCGGACTCATGCAACTTGGTGAAGAAGGTGCCATTCAGGTCTTCCGCCCAATGTCAGGCGGAACAATGCTCTTAGGGGCGTTTGGTCAACTCCAGTTTGAGGTAGTCAGCCACCGATTACAAACCGAATATGGCGCCGAGGTTAGACTCCTTCCAGCTCGCTTTAGTCTGGCACGTTGGGTAAGCTCTGATGACGCAGTCGCTTTAAAGAAATTCATTCAAGAAAATATTCACCGCATGGCGGAAGATGTTGTAGGGGCGCCAGTATTTCTGGCCACCCATAAATCAGAGCTCGATGTTGCTAGCCAGCGCTGGGAAGCTATTCAATTTCATGCTCTTCGGGAGCATGCCGGTCTCATTTTTCAATCTGACCTGGCCGGCTAAGCTTCAACGCGGTAATTTACAGTCGAACACTGCTACTAATGCAGTGTCACTATTTCTGTAGGAGGCCACTTTTCCATATTGCTCGCAGTAGGCCTGTGCTTTTTTAGTCAACTCCGCCATGGAGGAGTCATTGCTATTTAAGAATGTCACATGATTGGCGTCAGAGCCATCAGTGAACTCTGCAGCACAAGCAGCTAGACCTAGACACAGAATGAGCGCAAAATAGGATGGTTTGGTCATGAGTGCCTTCGGGATTGAACTTGATATTGCTCGATTTAATCATGAATTAGCCAGGTTTGGCATACTATTAACATGCCTAACTGGAGCTACCTGATTGCACGCCTGATTAGCGCGATTGGCTCGTGGTTAGATGCGAGCAATCTGCGTAATCGGGTTTACCAACTTGAAGAAGAAAATGAGCTTTTGCGAACCGCTTTAGAAGATGTTCAACGCATGGATCCAGAGGGGCGCATTGGGTGGTATGCCAAAGAAACCTTAGATCACGTTAGTTCACCAAAAAAATAACCCAAACTACGCATCAGCGCTCAATAATCTTTTATTATTTGCCCATGAAATCGATCTTATTTGCCGCCCTTTTAACGATTGCTCTGCCTAGCTTTGCTATGGAGGATGTTCCCGATGGCTTACCCGATCACATTGTGGGCGACATTGGTGCAGCAGTGTATACGTCTAATTTGCATATCGGTAGCGAGGGTACTCAGTCCTTAGCCCTCCCTTATGCCTTCTTTGACTATGAGCGCTTCTTTGCTCGGATCGATGAAGTTGGTATTAAAACTTTCAAGATGGGCTATGGTTATTTCGAGCTTGGTGGAAAAATTAATCTCGATACTTATACGGTCAAATCTACGATCAATGGAACTTCAATCAATCGTAGTGATCCTATTCCATTGGGTGTGGGCACTTTTCAAGAAACGCCCATCGGTGCTTTCTTTATCAATGCATATCATGACTTTGGCAAATCAAAGGGTGCCCTTTATGAGCTTTCTTATTTTGGTGAAATAGAAACGCTTGCGCATGTCGTTGTTTATCCCCAGGTGGGAATTGAGAGGCAGTCTTCCCAATATGCGAACTACTACTATGGCATTACTCCAGGAGAATCTACTGCTACCGGCTACTCAGCTTATACCGCACCAGCCACTAGTAATTTAATGGCAGGGTTAATGGTAGAAATTCCAGTAGTAGATAGTTGGTACGTTAATTTATATGGCAAGCGCAAATGGCTCGGTAACGGAATTAACAATAGCCCTGTCCTAAACCGTTCATTTCAAGACAACATCTTTGTAGCCTTAGCGTATCGCTTTAAATAAATTCGCTAGAGCTTAGTGTGTGAGCCATCACAATACGGTGGGGTGCTGGTCTGTTTGCAAGCACATAGGTATACCGTTTTGGTTTTAGCTTCTGCAACCCGCAAAGGGTTGAATCCTGATGCAGTATGTGAGCCATCACAATAAGGCTGGCGCTTACTTTTTCCACAGGCACACCAAAAATAGATCTGCCCTGCCTCGACCTCTAATGCACATGGCGACTTTTGCGCAATGATTGGCTTAGGCATTCCCTATTTCGCTTTGATAATGCCGCGATAAATCAAAAATGTTGCGAGCAGGCCCATGCCACCAGCCATCGCCATCCAGTAACCAGGGGATGCCTTGTCACCAGTGCTCTCAATCAGCCAAGTAGACACCAAAGGGGTAAAGCCACCAAATAATGCCGTTGCCAAGCTATAGGCCAATGAGAAGCCTGTGGTTCTGATCCTCGCAGGAATAATTTCAGTTAAGGCGGCAACTGTTGCACCGTTATAGCTGCCATATAAAAATGAGAGCCAGAGCTCGACTGCAAGCATATGTTCATAGCTTGGATTGGCAACTAACCAGCTGAGCGCTGGATATGCCGTAAATAGAGCTAAGCCAGAGAATAAACCCATGATCGGCCAACGACCGATCCGATCCGATAAGGCGCCCATGACAGGAAGCCAAATGAAATTCGAGAGCCCAACAAAAAAGGTAATTAATAAACTATCCACTATCGATAATTTCATTACGCTCTTGCCAAAGGTTGGCGTATATACCGTGATGAGATAAAACGAAACCGTAGTCATCACAATGAGCATCATGCCAGCAAATACAATCTGCCAATTGATGGCCAGGGTTTGCAAAATTTCTTTAAAAGTAGGATGGTGTTTTTCAGCAAGGAATGCTTCGGTCTCTTGTAAAGAGCGACGAATTTGAAAAACAACCGGAATAATCATGCAGCCAATAAAGAATGGGATGCGCCAGCCCCAATCTGACATGACTTCTTTACTGATGGTTTCATTCAAAAAATATCCCAAGGCTGCAGAGAAGATAATGGCTGCCTGTTGACTAGCAGATTGCCAGCTAACGTAAAGGCCCTTATGACCAGGCGTAGCCATCTCTGATAGATAAACTGAAACGCCGCCTAACTCTACTCCCGCAGAAAAACCTTGTAACAAGCGGCCAAGCAAAACCAAAAGAGGGGCCAGCAAACCAATGCTGGCATATGAGGGGATGAAGGCAACCAAGGCAGTACCCGTAGCCATGATCGAGAGGGTAAGCACTAAACCCTTGCGACGACCAATTCTGTCGATATATCCACCCAAAAAGATTGCGCCCAGCGGTCGCATTAAAAACCCTGCGCCAAAGGTGGCGAAGGTCAGCATTAATGAGGCGTATTCACTGGCCGCGGGAAAGAAAGCTTTTGAAATATAAGTGGCATAGAAGCCGAATAAGAAAAAATCATACATTTCAATAAAGTTACCGCTCGTCACCCGAATAACGGTAGATAACTTTGATTGAGGTTTAGCGATTGCTGTCATCAGAAACTTTCTTTTCTTTTAATCTTCTAAATATATTTTTGATATCTTGCAAAACCTGCAATGCCGCAATGATCATTAGCGACAGAGAAAGCGGCACAACTGCAATGAAACCAAACTTTTTAAAACTCATTGCCCCAATAATGCCACCCAACAGAAACATTAAAAAGAGGGCAAGATGCATTTTGAGTCTGTTGCGGTTGGCTTCAACAAAATATTGTTGATTAGCTGCTCGAGACTTATTCCAATAAAGTAACTTACCAAGCTCAATTCCTATATCCGTGATTACCCCTGTCATATGGGTAGTGCGAATTTCTGCTGAAGACGCTTTGGTCACAATAGCATTTTGCAACCCCATCACAAAACACAGCAATAAGGCAATTGCAGGGACTGTGAGAGGCACATAAAAGCTGAGATGATCCCCTACAAATCCAAATATCAGCAATAAGAATGCCTCCACTAAAAGCGGGAGTGCGAATTGACTATGAATGGCTTGTCTACGGCCCCAGCTCACAATGATTGCCGTTGTCATTGCACCCAATACAAATGCCACCAGAAGCGCAAGCCCTCCCAAAACTGGCAATAGCCTACTTAAGGCGAGATCATCCCCAATTCCAGCAACGATGCCACTCATATGGGATGTATAACGTGCAATCGCCAAAAACCCGCCGGCATTCACTGCGCCAGCGACAAATGCCATGTAAACACCCAGATGAAAATCTGAGCGCATGGATCGATGCGGACTAGTGAGGGCCCGTAGAAATTGAACCAGCATGATGCATTCTAAGTCTGGATGAGATTTGCTGGACCACTATTTACTTATAATATTTTGATGAATTTTCTCAAGCCCTCAATACGCAGCCTATTAGAGTGTCTTCTAAGCGCCGCCTTATACATGGGTTTCTTCTATTTCAACGGGTACATCACCGCTTCAATTGAAGACGCACAAGGGGTTAACTGGATTTTTATTCCCGCCGGCCTGAGAATCTTTTTGACTCTCATTTTTGATTACGCCGGGGCTGCTGGTTTAATGTTAGCCGCCCTGCTCATTAACTACATTGGCTTTTATCAAGCTGACCTAGCGACCAATCTGGGTATTAGCATCATTTGTGGCCTAGCGCCTCTGCTCGGCCGACACTTTGTGATACACAATCTTAAAGTGTCGCCTGATCTAAGCAACATCAGCGTTCAACAATTGTTAGGCAGCATTACGGCTTATTCTTTTTTAAGTTCGGGGCTGCATCAACTTTGGTTTATTACGCGCGGATTGGACTCTGGTGGAGCAGACCATTTCATTGCGATGTTCACCGGAGACATGGTGGGCTCAATACTCTTTATTGCCATCATTAAATATGGCATTGACTTTATTAAACAACGAAGCAATAAAACAAATCTCTTAGATTAGAGCTTTGTTTTATTTTTTGGAATTTTGATCTTCAGCTTGAGGTTTTGCTGGGGGATTCTGATTAGGTGCTGGCTTTAAAGTGGATGGCGGTTTTGCCTGAGCGCCCGGGACAGGATTACTAGTCGCTGGGCCTTGGGTGCCGCCTGTTTTGGTGGGACTTTTCCCGTCAAATAGCTCGCCAAGTCCTGCCGCATATACAAAGCCGAACCCCAAGGCTGCCAATGCAGCCAAGCTCTGCAGTGCTTTTGATTTTTTACTCATAGTCAATTGTCTAGCGGCAATATGAAAAGCGCATGAAAAAACCACCCGAAGGTGGCTTTTCTTATCAGTGAAGATTACTTGCGTTTATTCACTGCATCCTTAAATGCCTTACCAGCAGAAAACTTTGCTGTTTTAGCAGCTGGGATCTTAATTTCTGCGCCAGTGGCAGGATTACGACCAACACGGGCTGCGCGCTTGCCTGATTTAAATGTTCCAAAACCGATTAATTGAACATCATCACCTTTAGTAACTGCTTTGATGATTTGCTCAATCGTTGCGCTCAATACGCGATCTGCTGTTGCTTTAGAGATATCTGCATCGTTTGCAATTTTTTCTACTAATTCTGCTTTATTCATTTTGTCTCCTGGAGAGTATGCAATTTAATGTGGGAATTTTTAATAGCCATTTTGTCTAGTGACGAAATTATTGTATGTGCTTATTTAGACTAAAACAATCAGGAAATCACATAAATGTTAAATATTTTTTTATCACCAAAATGCTTCTAAATCAGTCCCCATCAGGGTTTCCGAGCATTCTAATATCGACTTTTTGGCCCGTAATGCCGTTTTTTAGTGTGCAGCAAGGGGGGAATGGACGCCCCAATTTGGAACATGGATTAGAGGTCTACTTCAAAACCTGATGAAGCAATTTCAGAAAACTACCATCTTCTGCATCAATTGGCCCCATCCAGTAGGCCTGCGCAATCCCCTGACGATCGACCAGATAAGTAGTTGGAATGCCCCTCACTTTCCAAGCACGATAGGTCAGACTGCTGTTATCTAAAACAATAGGCAATGCGGCTTCTGAAAATAAGTTTGATTGAAGAAACGTTTTAATCCGCGGCCTGGATTCAGCAAGATTCACTGCTAGCACTACTAAGCCTTGGGATTCATATTTTTCTTGCAGATAGATGAGTTCACTAAACTCTTCTTTACAGGGCTCACACCAGCTCGCCCAAAAGTTCACGAGAACTACCTTCCCTTTGTATTGCCGAAGACTAATCGTTTGGCCTGCAAGATTATTCAGCTCTAGGGAAAGAGGTACTTTTAGCCCCAAGCCAGAAACCGGAGCCCATTCCGCATGGGCGTAAGCGGGGATCGCCAGAAACACAAGCGCACAATAACGCACCAGCGCATTTCTGATATTTAGCATGAACTAGTCAATGCGCTTGCTGGTGATTTTGTATTTGAAATTGACTGGATCTAAAGAATCTAAGCGGCCCTCTTTAGTTTCCCCTTGGGGATACATTAAAAAAGGAATCTTTCCCTTGCCGCCTAATTTGGATCCTGGCAAAGCAATGTCATGACCATAGTTATAAGGCATCCAATTCATTTCCCAATTACCAAACAAATAATCACGTATTGCAATCACCTTAGGGTCATTCAAAGTAAGATTTCCTGGCTCCTCGAGAATCACCTTACGTACGTCAGCAGGATCTACCGCCACCCAACCAAAGCCTTTAGCAAAGAACTCGGCACGACAATGTTGCGCCTTACTAATGTCTGCAGATCTGCCTAAGCTTTTATAGCCTCTTGCAGAATCATCCACCCGAATACCGTATACATCTCTTGCAGGGATGCCTGCAGATCTAGCAAGGGCGACATAAACAGCATTAATGTCAGCACACTTCCCACCAAGATTATTCGTTTCTAGCATGAGCTTGACATCACCCACTCCGCAGCCTTTAGTGGCAGGATCGCGATAGGTGTTCTCAACCACCCAGTTATATATCGCCTTTGCTTTTTCAATGTCACTCGCGTTTTTAGGTAGTGGCTTGAGAATCTGATTGGCTTTTTCTTTAACGATTCCATCGGTTGGCAAAAACTCTGTGGCATGAGTCCAGTAAGCATGCTCTTCTTTACTCAAGATCAAGGCCTGATTAAATTGTCCAGAGAGGGTATTGCGTTCACGAGTGGCAATTAAAAATGTGCTGACTAAATTGCGGCTACTGCTTGAGGCATCCCACTGGCCCCACAGCATGCGAGTATCGCCTGTTGGAGTTTTAAACACACTCGCCTGTTTTGCATCACCATCCGTTGCAATAGAGATGGTCTTGAAATAATCTGTATCTTTACTTAAAGGCAAAGGCATCCAAGCCTGGACAATCTGATTGGGGGCATCAATGCTCAACTCAGTGGTGATCTCATAGCGCTTCCAGTTATCGCCCTCAGCAAAGCTGCTAAATGGGTAAAGGGATGGCAGAGCTAGGGCTCCCAAAGTGTTTTGAATAAATGCGCGGCGAGAAATCTTCATAAGGCCTTCAGTGATTGAGTCTGCTCAAATTATAGGCTCGGCCCCTTATCCCATGAGATGGAAAATAAAAACCGCCCGAAGGCGGCTTTAGCAAACAGAAGAATGCCTAATTAATGAGCCTGCCATTGCAAATGACCGGCTTCGATATAAGAGAGCACTTTATTTTTGGAAGGCGCAATATCGTCGCCGTTTAAAACCGATGCACTGACAGCTCCAGCAAAGAAAGCAATTACCGCAACCAATAAGTAAGCAAATTTATTCATCGTCATCCCCCATAGTGATTAATCAAGAACTTCTGCAAACACTATGCGGTATCTTTGTGTCATATTGTTGAATGTTTTATGACAAGTTAGTAAAGACTGTTCCTTAATTAGTCTTTGGGTGCGTATTGCATTGCACCATTACCAAAAGACCAGTTTTCTTTATTGACCTCAACTAAGTTAATCACAATATCTTGGGGTCTTAGCTTAAGCTTGGCCACCAAAGCTTCATTGATCGCTTTATAAAACTGCTGCTTCATCTCAGTGCTTCTGCCTTCATTGAGCGTCACCTGAATAAAGATGATGCCCTCTGAATACTCAATCCCCAAATAGCTTTTAGGGATGACTAATTCATTTGTGTCGTGTTTGGTAATCACCTGAAATTTATCGTCTTCGGGCACATTGATATGCTCGCGCATCGCCTGGAAAATGATGTCGCCCACCTGTTGAGCAACTCCATCAGGATATTGTTTACTTAAGTCGATTCTGACAAATGGCATGAGAGACTCCTTTTCATCTTTTCCAAATCTTACTTTATGAGTGCATTACCGTGCCATGATAAAAATATTGCCCCAGTCCAAGTGTGAAAATAAAATTTCCATAGAGGGCGTGCTCTATACAAACTAAGGCCAAAGACCGAGATCGCGAATAGGTGCTAGCAAATAATAGACCACCAATCAGAGACATCGCTGGGGCAAGTACATTATGCAAAAAAAGATGGGCCATTCCAAATGCGATGGCGCTGGCGATTACCCAATATCGCCCATGCACAAACAATGGCCGATAGCGCTCATACATAAAAGCGCGATAGATGATTTCTTGGGGCACAACCGATAGAACGGGATACAGAATCATTACCAGCAACCACAAGCCGGCATCGCGTCGATACAGACTAAATAGTGACTCAGGCATAAAGCTCACCATCACTGCGGCAATCATGATGGCCAATGGTATGAAGCGATAAAAAATTTTCAGCAAGGATGATTTATTTACCGCATGCCAGCCCCAAAGCCTTTTCAAGCTGATGCTTTGATGATGCAGATACCAGAAGCAAAGGAGCCCGGCTGCCCACAACAATGGAATGAACCAAATTGCGGAGTGCAAGAGCATCAAAGCGAAAGGGGAAGCTAGAGAAAAAAGTGCCAGCTCGCACCACAACCAGAAAGTCATACGCATCCGAAAATATAGTTAGTGTTCTTTATATACCCAATTAGCGCTTGCTGCTGGTGAAAGACTATCTTGACTTAAACTAAGCCCTACTTTGCAGCGGGGTTCAAATGGTTTGGATTATGACGAAGTATCTGCTAACGGCCGGAATGGTAGTCCTGGCCTCTGAAGTAGCCAAGCGCAGCGATCGCTTGGGTGGTTTAATCGGCGCCCTCCCTCTGATGACCCTGCTAACCTTGTTTTGGCTCTATATCGAAAACCAAGGTGAAGGGAAGATTGCCAATCATGCCTATTACACATTTTGGTATGTGCTCCCAACCCTACCGATGTTTTTATTATTTCCCTATTTATTGCCTAAGTTGGGCTTTTGGTTAACGATGGGCGCATCTATCGCTTGCACCATCTTCTGTTTTGCTTTGTTTGCCTTTGTGATGAAAAGTTTTGGGGTGGAATTGATATAAAAAACCACCCGCCGGTGGTTTTGCTATCTGCCCGGACCTCAGGATGAGGCACTCCTAGTTCTGGCTATTCTTCAATGGCGCAACTGGCTTCCAAGTTAATTAAATGCACAGTTTCATGGGAGTATTTCAAGAAATTTTCTCGATGTCTTCTGTAAAACAAAAGCCCTTCTTTGAGACTGGCTACAGTAGCACCCTGTTCAAGCATCTTATCCCATAGATTCCAGTCTTCTTGAGGATGGGCGCCGTCCTCATACCTCTTTTTGTATCCAATTTTTTGTCCGAGAGCCGTGCGGTACATCATCGACCCGTGATGCTGTTCCTGGCGCTCCCAATACAAGTCGCCCTGATGAGGAAACGCTTGGGTGGGCAATCTCATGAGGATATCTTCCTTCAGCTCCCCAGTAACAATAACATCGTAAGTCACGATGTCGGCACTGACCTTAGATAGCAACTCAATTGCATCTGAACGCAACCAATTATCAGCCCCTACAAATAAAACATATTCAGTATTTACCCTCGACAGCATGTCTTGAAAGTTATCTACAACTCCTAAGTTTTTATCTCTGAACACATATTCAATATTGGGGTATAGATTTGGTAAGTGATCACAATCAAACCCACCATCATCCACAAATAAAATTCTTGCGGGTGCAATAGTTTGGGAAAGCAAGGACTCGATGCAGTGGGCCGCAAGATGTCCGTATCTATAGGAAGCAATAACGACAGTAATCATATTGAGTGGCATTAGAGCATGAAACTATGACGGCAATCTTATTGGGGCGAGAGCGAGGCACCATGACAATCCTCGGCTACGAAGATCATGCCTTTTTTGGACTAAAAATTGATACATCAGTCTAAAAGTATGTGGATTTTCATTCTCAAAGATATGCCAATTTTCTAAATTTAACCCGAATGGGTCATCAGGAAAGCGCAATTTATAAGATCTAAAACTCGATCTATCAATATCAAAGCCCAAGAACTTAAGCTGATGTTTCTTCAAAAAATGGTGAATATTATCTAATTGCATTCTATGTTCTTGCACATGAAAAACTAAGTCCCGACAAGCGCTCATGCTGTAAAAATCAACCCCACTTGTAGCATGTTCGATATTTTTTAATCCAAGCAAATAGTGCCGATAATGACGAATCTCTTCTGGCGTAGATTGGATGCCATCCTGGCTAATGAGATCTCTTACTTTAACGATGTCTTTTCTGGCGAGCTCGCTATAAAATCCCAGGCGCATCAATCCGTTTGGCTTTAACACTGTGAGCAATGCTTCCCAGCCCTCAAAAGGATCTTCTAGGTGATGCAAAACACCAACGGATTCTATAACGTCAAAGGTCTTTCCGATCGAGGCTATTTTAAGAAGATCAGCCTGTGCATATTCTATTGAGCCAATCCCCATTTGGATTGTTTTTCTCTTGGCATAAGCGAGGCTGGCCATGCTCAAATCCACCGCAAGAATATTGGCTCCTCTTATCACTTGCTCGCAAGTGATTGAATGCTCACCAGTTCCGCAGCCCGCTACTAAAACTTCTAGATTTTCATCATTACTAAGTGGGGAAAAATTCGGGGAGGGATATTTTTTTGAAATAAAAGAATTAAGGTATTTACTATTTGATGTGTTGGGCAAACGAACCCATCGAGGGTATGGGTTTTCCTCATATTGACTTTGAACCGCAAGAGAAATGGTGCTATCGATACTTGTTAAAGTTGGGATGCCCCTTGTCAGCCTAAGCTCCTCTAATGGCTCCAGTATCTGCTGCCTTAAAACAGACATTACATCTCCTGAATACTCTTTTTCAAGCAATGTCTCGCACCTATCAAAGGTAGACAGAGGGAAGTAGCATGCTGCCGATAGCACCAAGGCGACGGGAACTTCTGTCTGCTGCTTTAGTGCCTCAGCTAAACGATTCCGTATTGCGTTTGCCAGCTCCAGCTCTGGTGGAGTTTGATAATAAATATATTCATTAATGAAACATTGCTGCGCAAGCGCAGAATGAATAGCTTCTTCATCACCGAGGATCTGCTTACTGGGGATTAAATCAGTCGCCTTGAGAAAACTCAAGCGCAAACCAGAAAAATATTCTTCTAACTCTCGATCAGGAATCGGCCCAGAAATTAAGATTGCATGAAGCAAAGAAAATGATGGGGCATTTTTTGGGGGGATATTAAATTCATCAGCATCTCTACCGCCCCTGCTCTCAAACTCTAGAAGCATCCTCTGAAACGCTGGCTCTAACTTTAGTAGTTGACAGGCAAAGGGCCCAATATCGTGGGGCTTTCCCCAAGGCTCCAACAGGGCTGCGGTCACCATGCTTGCTAAGCTTGCATCCCAAATTGTAGGATGAATATTTTTGAGCGCATCAACAAAAAGTCGCTTTACTTCCTCAGTAGGCTTGAGCTCTATTAAATGAGCAAATACTTGAAGTGCAGATATAGGATCACCCAAATCCAAAAGAGTAATGCCTAGGTTATATAGCGCTTCTGGATAATTTGGATTAAGTGCAATTGCATTTCTGTAACTCGCTTCAGCTTCCACAAATCTCGCCAATGCTTGTAGCAAGGTACCCAAGTTATAGTGAGCCTCAGCAAAGCCTGATCCAAGTAATAAGGCAGTCTTGTAATGATGCTCAGCCTCTTGAAATTTATTTTGATTTTGTAAGGCAATACCTAAGTTGTTATATGCCTCTGGATATTCCGGCTTTATCTCAATAGCTTTCTTGTACTGCGCAACTGACTCTTCATAGCGGCCTTGTTCTCTAAGGACATTGCCTAGATTATTAAAAGCTTCGGCGTAATCTGGTTTCAGAGCTATAGTGTTTTTGTAGCTAAGTTCAGCCTCCTGAAGTTTGCCCAGCTCCTGTAAAGTCACGCCCAAATTTAGATGTGCTTGAGGAATATCTGACTTAAGGGCGATAGATTTTTTATAGCCCAGTGCGGCATCCTCCAATCGTCCCAGTCCTTTTAAGGCATTGCTTAAGTTATAAAAAGCTTCTGGATCATTTGGATCTAATTTAACTACAGTTTCATTAGCAAATAACGCACCCTGAGTATTGCCAGTCGCCTGAAGCAGTGTGCCAAGAATTTTCCAAGCAAATGGGTGGCTTGGGTGCTCTTCTGTAATCGATATAGCTAATTTATAGGCGTCGTTATAGCGGGCACTTTGGTAGTGCCCTAGTAATGCCAATAAATCTGATTCAAAAGGGTTTTGCTGGTGCATTGAAAGTAAAGAGTCTCACAAAAGATGTTATCACCTATATGCCGCTCACCTTATGAACAGCCTTACCCGAAACGGAATTGGTCTAGCGGGATCATGCATCCCCACTTACAAGATCAAGACATTTAGCATTATTGATATGGTAGTCACATAAAACAAAACCCCCACTAAAGAGTGAGGGTTTCTGCGATTCTAGGTGGACCAGGGCTGAGGATAGTTAATGATTGATAAGGCTCATGGTTAGCATCCCATCGTCTATATCTCCGCTATCTTTTTTTAACTCGCTATCCTTAGCACTATTCGCTCGAGTGCCTGCTGCGGCACCAATAATTAAATCGCCCGGTACAAAGGCCCAGAGGCCAGCACTTACATAATCACCAGTTGCATTTTTTGGGGAAATTTTAAATTGATAGGTCTTGCCACTCTCAAATAGATAGGCGTGTGAAAACATGCCTGCTGTATATGGAATATTTACTTTTAATGTGTGTTTGCCGGCCATTGTGTTTAGTTGACATTTGTCACCGTTAGGAATGGCGCAGACCTCAAGACCATCTATCAGGACTTGAGCGTCTCTGGCGCCTAAATCTACACTTCGTTGGCGCTCAAAAGTTAAAGTAACATCACCGCCAGGATTATTAAGCGCCTGCACAAGTTGAGGGGCGGTTTGACAACCCATCAATATGGCGGTTGTGCCCATTATTAATATCAGCTTTTTCAAGATTATTTAATCCAGTCGTTACTTATCAGTATTGATCTCAATATTAATGAAAAAACCACCCGAAGGTGGTTTTAGTGTTTCTTGGTGGCCCGGGGCGGAATCGACCAGGGCAGAGGATGGCAAATCCTATTGAATATTCTTATCTTTAATAACTTGCTTCAGCATTGGGAACATATTTTGAGCCCATACTTGGCATCCTAAGACAGTTGCGTGACCACCACTGGCCATATCAAACTGTCTGTGCTCGTGATCTTTGGGGATATTTTTTGTCCAATGGCCATAATAGTAAGCGCCATATTTTTTTGCTAATTCTGCCCCCTCATCTTCGGTTGGATAAATGATGCTATTTGATACAAAGATGGTTGGCATATTCATTTTTTGAAGATATGCCAAGATTTCTTCTGACGGTCCAACACTAAATCTTGGATTTTTCTCATTAGGGCCTGGCTCGAATATCACAATCTTCGTATTTGGATAGTTCTTTAGTCCTTGCTCTAGCCTTGGCATCATAAAAGCGGGTCTATCCCCATCAACACCAGCATTAATCACTTGGCCATTGATCTTTTCCTGGGCAAACATATCGTTAAGGGCGTTTGTGTAGGCCTGGCCTGCGCCTTTACAGTTTGTATTGCTTGTGCCTAAAGCAAATATTTCAAAGCCAAACGAATTGATTGAGAGTAGTCCAAGGGCTAGGAAAATGATTAGATTTTTCATAATCAAATACTAACAAACCTTAAAGAAAATAGCCCAACAAGTGGGCTATTCTGTTTTTTGGTGGCCCGGGGCGGAATCGAACCACCGACACAAGGATTTTCAACCCGTTCAGCTAGACCGATTTCGCTTGCCATTCATCTGGTTCTCCCACCATGTGAAAACTTTGTTCACAAACTCAACATGCCCTTTGTATGGGATTGATTTGGTTGGAGTATTTGACTGACACAAGGATTACAGTAGTTAATGCATCAGTCATGAGGGTTCACTGGCGCAGGGATGGCGCATCCTTGGGGTACTCGCCACCGCTACATGAAGTGTCCTTCTAAAGGACAGTTTTGTAAGCGTCAATCAAACTTCTGCCGATCCATCAAAATGTAATTACTGTAATCCTTGAGAATTGGAAGCAGAAGAAAAGTCAAATTCTTGTATTAGGCTTTGAGCTATGGCACTATTATTTGGATATAAATCTTTTTAATTGAAAGTAATATGAAAATTGCTTATAACAAACCATTTGTTGTCTCTGGCTTAGCGATGATTTTCATGGGCCTCTTTGCCCCAATGGCTCATAGGCATGTAGCAGCGCCATTTGGGCTATTACAGGCCCATCTTATTGGAGAGGTGCAGGCTTTATTGTTCTTTTCTTTAGCAATGCTTTGGCCCATATTCAATTTGCCCAAGCTCTCACTTCGTATTGCTGACTTCAGCCTTCAATTAGGACTATGGGCAAATATGATTGGCACTTTATTTATTGCAGGATTTGGAGCTGGCCGCGAACAATACATTGTCAATCAAGACAAAATCCCTGGCTATCATGGCTTTTGGAATGATGTGACAAACTTACTTATCAATCTATCCGCTTTTGCTGCGCTTACTATAGCCATAGCTTTTGTTGGCGTATTGCACAAGAAAAACTCTGAGGGCTCCAATAAAGCTATAAATGCTTTTTCTGTTGTCCTATTAATATTTTTGGCATGCTTTGTCGCATTCATGATGGCATTTCCTGAGTACTCAAATCTTTAAAGGATATTTCGCTTATTGCGCCTGGAATTACTTATTGACACGTAATACAAAAACCACCCGAG
>Ga0214229_100205_pt1 | contig 19273 bp, 15 predicted proteins | sample TroBogypolimnion_38_FD_153067 | JGI IMG/M metagenome (GOLD analysis project Ga0214229, IMG submission 153067) | Freshwater microbial communities from Trout Bog Lake, WI - 14NOV2007 hypolimnion | ecosystem: Environmental > Aquatic > Freshwater > Lake > Hypolimnion/Profundal zone ...
CCAAAATGCTGGCCATGATTACGCCGCCTCTTTCGCTAGGTTCATAAACAAAATGGATACTTTTGCACCAATCACTTCTTCTCCCTGCATGCGATTCCGGATTTCTATTTTGGCAGAATGATCTTCAATAATTTTCTTCACCACAGCCAATCCTAATCCCGTACCTTTACTCTTGGTTGTTACATAAGGCTCGAATGCCCTTGCCAATATCTTAGCTGGAAATCCAGAACCAGAATCGCTTATTGTCAGTCTCACTGCATTTTGCATTATGCCGTTAGCCTCTCCATAAGGCACCAACTCAGTTTTAACTTGAACGGGTTCATTTTGATGACTGCCTTCTAAAGTTGCATCCTGCGCATTCTGTAATAGATTATGAATAACCTGTCTGAGCTGAGTAGGATCACCCATAATATCTGGACAGTGTGGATCTAGTATGACGCGCAATGGGCTGCCCTCATAAAGACCCAGAATCTCTTGGGTGAGCGCATTAATGGATACCGCCTTTAATTGTGGTGCAGGTGTCTTCGCAAAATCCCTAAAATCATTCACCATCTCTTTCATGGCGCGCACTTGGCCAATGATGGTGTCAGTACTGCGGTTCAGCATTTCTTCTTGCTCGGGAGTTAAGCTACCGGCCAACTTATGTTGCAGGCGCTCTGCAGAGAGCTGAATTGGAGTGAGTGGATTCTTAATTTCATGGGCTAAACGTCTGGCCACCTCACTCCAAGCAATCGAGCGCTGAGCACTGACAACATCGGTGATGTCATCAAATACCACCATCTTTAAATCGGGTGCCAGCTCGGTTCCCCTAACAAAAAGGGTCACGCCCAGCTCATTTTCATATTCATTGGTTGCGTGGAGCTGAATTTGCTTTTGCCATACAGGAGCCACCTCTTCTAGATTGGCTGAAGCTGCATCGCCTCCAGCAGCAATACTGAGCTTCATAGTGGCAAAGCCCTCTTTAATGGCTTGCTCAAATTCCTCCAATACCGGGATTTCACTCAAGGCTCTGCCATCTAACTTCGTTAAATCTTGGCGAAAAATGCGATCTGCGCCCGCATTGCTCGAGACAACATTGAAATGCTTGTCAAAAATACAGACCCCGGCTGTTAAATTTCCGAGCACAGTTTCTAAAAAGGCCTTGGATTCTTGCAAAGACTTACGGGTATCAGCAAGCTGTCGTGTCATCACATTAAATTGCCTTGTCAACATTCCCAGCTCGTCGCCCGTATCTAACTCAGGCTTTGGAGAAAGATCTCCCTGTGCAACAGCTTGAGTTCCTCGCAAGAGCATCAACAAGGGGCGAGCCAATTGCCGACCTAGCAACAGGGCTAAGACCACCGCCACGAATAATGCAAAAAAGAGTGTGAGCGTCAGCGTGCCCACAAACATCTTCTTCAGACCAGAGCGGCCTAATGATTTTTCTTGGTAATCGGTATAAGCCGCCTGTACTGCTAGGGTATTTTTACTGATTCCCTCGGGCACCGTCTTAATAAGCTGCAAATACCAAAATTCTTTTTGATGTTGAAGATTGAGTCCAAAGCCGTGATCACTATTGAGGCGCTCCTTAACCAAAGGAACAATCGCCCGCAAGCGGTAAGCCTGTGATCCATCGGAGTTATTGGGCTCATCTATATATGCACTGCCATTTACCTTAGAGGCTTGAGACATCGTCTCTGAGCTAGGTGCCGCAGAGGGCGCCTCAAGGGCGCCAGAGGCTGCTGTAGCCACAATCATTTGACGACCATTAAAGATCGTGATTTCTTGAATGCCAAACTGATCTCGCATTCTCGATAGCAACAGCGTTAACTCTGCAGGACTCGCATTATTAGGTAGGCGCTGAATTTGATCAGCAACAATGCGGCCCTCATCCTGTAATTCAGCGAGCGAGCTGCTCAGAGTTGCGCGCCCCAACTCTAGGCCGGCCTCCAGGGCCGACTCGGTTTGTACATCAAACCAAGTTTCAATACTTCGAGAGACGAATTGTAGAGATACGCCATACAAAATTAAACCTGGCACTACGCCAACTAAACCAAAAATCATTGCAAGCTTGGCGATTAGTCGTGTACCAAAGCGGCCCTTATGCCAGCGCACCGCAATCACAACTACCAAAACAATAATGACGAGGGTTAGGCTAATGCCAATAATAATATTGGCAGCGTAAAGCCAAATAAAATAATTATCAAAAAACTTCGTATTGGATGAGGCGAGCGAAAGCATCACCAGCAGAATCAATGCAAATCCACCAATTAATCCTGCCGCCAATGGAAGAAGGCGCCCCTTCCAAATTTCTTTTTGAGAGAGTTTGGGGATGAATGAGTTCAATGCCATCTTCATCGCTGAATCAGGTTTTGTCCTGTTGGGTTAAAAGGGAAATGTAGCCACTCGCTACTAATATTCCAGTCGCGATTATTGAGTGCATTCACTTGAAACGGCTTAGGAAGCTTACTCAAATCGAGTGACATTTTTAGTGCCGCCGTATACGACTTACTAGGGTCAATTTGAGCGCCCTCAATCACGCGCCAACCACCAATGCTACCAATCACTTGAAGCGCCTCAGCAATAGTGGGCGCAGAAAAGGTAAAACCTTCTGATGAAATTCGATACTGTTTGGTGAGGGGCTGATAAGAGAGTCGGGCTTGCTTTTGGGCCAAGATCGATTTTTCATCAAACCAGTACCAGCGCGAACGGGTTAAATCAAATTCGGTTTGAAAATATAAAACCACCCCTTTTTGAACTGCGTCTTCCAGGCCTGGGGATAGTTCAATTTGAAAAGTGGCATTGAGTAGCCAGTCGTTATCCGCCCGCTCCAACTCGACCGATTTGATTTTGATTCCCTCAGCATAGGCAACGCCCGCACACAAACCTAGCGCCAATAATATGCAGAGAAGCAATTGTTTAATGCTTTGACTCATGACCCATTTTTCTTAAACAAGGCATAGTAAAAACCATCATTTGTAGCGGACGGCAGAATCTGCCCTGGAGCGCTCAATCGTAACGCATTGGGGTATTCCGCTGCAAACCATTTAGCCTGATCTTCGCCCTCTTCAGGAAAAATAGAGCAGGTGATATACAAAAGTACGCCATCGGGCTTAAGCATCTGCCAGGCCTGAGCTAGGATGCCTTGCTGTTTTTGCTGCAACTGAGCAATGTCAGAGGCGCGTCGTAAAAACGGGATGTCTGGATGGCGGGCCACAATGCCGGAGGCTGAGCAAGGGGCATCAAGCAAGATTTTGTCAAAAGACCTGCCGTCCCACCAAGAGGGTTGAGAGGCATCACCCCGCAAAATCTGCACCCTCTCGGAATGCAGGCGTAGACGATCTAAATTTCCGCCAATTCTGGTAAGGCGCTCTTTATCGATTTCGAGAGCCACTACATCTGCATCGGCCAACTCTAATAAGTGAGCAGTTTTACCGCCAGGGGCTGCACACGCATCCAAGATCAAATCACCCGCTTGAGGATTTAACAATATCGCGGCCAATTGAGCGCCGGCATCCTGAACAGAAACTGCGCCACTGTAAAACTCAGGCAAGCCTGAGACAGGCACAGCCTCTTCTAAGATCAACGCTGACGGTAGCGGGATGCCTGCCAGGGTATCAATCGTTTTTGAAGCAATGCCTACCTGGGACAACATCGCTTGATACTGATCGCGCGTATGTTGGCGTTCATTTACTCGCAGTATTAATGGGGCGCGTTGCGCTTGCTGAAAACCAATCGCTTGCCACTCTTTGGGATAAGACTTCTTGAGATTTGCGCGCCACCATGCTGGGTAATACATAGAAATTGGATCAGGCGCATAACCTTTGTCGACAACAGCCTGAAGTTTTTGGCTTACCTTACGCAATACTGCATTGGCCATTCCCTTGGCATAAAGCGTTTTGTCGTACTGTCCGCAAGCTTCTACGGCCTGATCCACTATTGTGTGCGCGGCATAGGCCTTATGCTCGCCATGAAGAAATAGTGCAATCGCTACGCTCAAGAGATAGGCTGTCTCAGGAGGAGGCGTCTTGGGTACAAATTCTTTAATGAGCTCTTGTGAACTAGTCCATTTGCGCAAAGCATCGAAAGTGAGGCTTTGCACGATGGGCCGCTCTTGTGCGCTGAGTTGCTCAAGCACCTCCCCCAAAGACCTGCCGTGCATGACTTCGCCAAGCGCTTGGGCTGCGATCGTGATTGCCTCTGACAAAGGCAAATTGTGACTTACTAGGCGCTCAGTCAAACTGGTTCGCTTCTTTCTGCTCTAACTGCGCATGAAGGGAAAGTTTAGCGTTCATTTTTTTTCCACCAGGACGTTGAACCTCAGTCAACTCAACAACTCCATCTCCACATTGAACATAAACACCCGTTTTAGATGCGCCCAATATTTGGCCAGGGGTCGCTGACTGTCTTTGGATTCTTGCTTCTGGTAAAACAGAATTCAGAATCTTGATAGGCTCACCACTGAGGCTTGCGCTCGCGCCAGGAAAGGGGTTGAAAGCACGAATGCGTCGATCAATTTCAATCGCACCAAGTTGCCAATTAATCTCGGCCTCACTCTTGAGGATTTTTTCTGCATAGCTAACACCAAACTCTGCCTGAGGAATTCTGATCAAAGTCTGTTTAGCATCCAAAGCATTTAAGATTTTGACAATCAGTCTCGAACCTAGCTCTGCGAGACGATCATGCAAAGTGGCGCTGGTTTCATCGTGAGCGATTTTGAGCTCATCCATTAATACAACATCACCCGTATCAAGACCGGCATCCATTTGCATAATGCACACACCGGTGGTGTGATCGCCAGCCTCGATTGCCCTTTGAATCGGGGCGGCACCCCGCCAACGCGGCAAGAGAGAGGCGTGGATATTGAAGCAACCAAAGCGACCCGCTTGCTCAGCAAGATCTAAAACATCTTGTGGCAAGATCAAGCCGTAAGCAACCACTACCATCGCATCAAATTCAAGCTGGGCAAGCTGTTGATAGGCACTTTCAGCCTCTGCTTTTTTATCGGGGTCTGCAGCATTACGCTTTAGTGTGCTCGGCTGTAACACAGTAATATTTTTTTCGATTGCGAGCGTCTTGACTGGGCTCGCATGCAAATGCATTCCCCTACCGGCTCGACGATCTGGTTGTGTGATCACCAAAACAATTTGATGGCCTGCTGCGTCGATAGCGCGCATTGCTTGAGCTGCAAACTCAGGGGTTCCAGCAAAGACGATTTTCATTGGATGCGTTTAGCGCTGCTCCATTAACTCTTTAGCGCGCTTTTTCATTTTGAGAGAGATGCGGTTACGCTTTAGAAGGGATAGGTACTCAACAAAAACTTTTCCCTGTAGGTGATCCATCTCGTGTTGGAGACATACCGCAAGCAAACCATCTGCCTCTAACTCAAAAGGTTTGCCATGGATATCGAGCGCTTTCACACGAATATTGGCAGGACGATCCACTTCATCGTAATACTCGGGCACTGAGAGACACCCCTCGCGCCAAGATTTTTTTTCTGGGCTAGTCCACACGAGCTCGGGATTAATGAACACCATTAATTCATTTTGCTCATCAGAAACGTCAATCACAATGATTTGCTCATGGATATCCACTTGCGTAGCAGCCAAGCCAACACCAGGGGCTTCGTACATGGTCTCTGCCATATCCTTAACAATTGCCTTGATGCGCCCATCGACCTTATCAACAGGTTTAGCCCGCTTATGTAAGCGAGGGTCTGGGTAGCAAAGGACGGGTAATAAGGCCATATCTGAATTATCTAACAGACCAATCCGAATTGGCTGATTGCTGGAATTTTCTCAAGAATCAAAATGGCTTGATGAGAAACAAACCGAGCTCCGCACAAATTCACCGTCTATCTTTGGGCGCCCCCAATTACCCTAAACGCTTGCTTGACTTGGCAGACCCTCCTCCTACTATTTATATAGCTGGGAAAGTTGAATTGCTGAGTTTGCCGATGGTGGCAATTGTCGGCTCTCGAGCCCCCAGTCAAGAGGGGCTTAGAAATGCCCACTACTTTACTCAGGCTCTGGCAAGCTCAGGTCTTCTGGTAATTTCAGGGCTAGCTAAAGGCATTGATGGAGTCTCACATCGAGCAGCACTTAGTTTGAGCCGGCCAACCCTAGCAATCTGTGGCACTGGCCTAGATCTTACCTACCCCCCTGAACATCAGGCACTAGCCAAAGAGATTTGGGGAAATGGTCTTTTATTAAGCGAACTGCCTTTGGGTGTCGGGCCCAGGGCCTTTCATTTCCCGCGTCGCAACCGCTTGATTGCTGCCTTGGCCTTGGGTGTTTTGGTAGTAGAGGCTGCTCAGCGCTCGGGCTCCCTCATCACGGCACGCCTTGCGCTGGAATTGGGCAGGGAAGTTTTTGCCATCCCCTCGTCGATTCATAGCCCTTTGTCTGCTGGGTGCCACTATTTAATCGGTCAAGGGGCAAAACTGGTTGGTTCGCCAAAAGAAGTTCTGGAGGAGCTGATTTATTGAAAAACCCCATTTAAGTGGCAAAAAAGGCCTTTTTCTTGTAGTTTATCCTTGAGTTTGCCTATTTATTAGGCTCAGAAATTCTGTAATTTAGACTTTTTGCAATTTATCGGTTAATAATAAAAAAGGGGTAATTAGTTGCTTGGCGTTCATTTTGGTTTAAATTGGTCGTCTTTTTTCCCCATTCCATCCATCTTTTAAGCTCAAATTTAGGCAAACGCGTGGCTAAAGCACCTACCAAAACTAGCTCAAAGTCTTCTGGGGTCGATCACCCAAAAGCGCTGATCATTGCCGAAAAACCTTCGGTAGCCAATGACATTGCAAAAGCTCTGGGGGGATTTACAAAACATGAAGATTATTTCGAGAGTGCAGACTTTGTAGTCTCCTCTGCCGTGGGTCACCTGCTCGAAATTGCTGCCCCAGAAGAATATGACGTCAAACGAGGCAAGTGGTCCTTTGCCAACTTGCCAGTGGTTCCTCCGCACTTTGATCTACGCCCAATTGCCAAAACAGAATCCCGCCTGAAAGTATTACAAAAGCTGATTAAGCGCAAAGATATCAATGCACTGATTAATGCATGTGACGCGGGCCGCGAGGGCGAACTTATTTTTCGATTAATTGCTCAGCATGCCAAAGCAACCCAAGGGGTAAAACGGCTCTGGTTGCAATCGATGACCCCGAACGCCATTCGGGAGGGTTTTGCAAAACTTCGTAGCGATGAAGAAATGCAGCCCCTGGCTGATGCTGCGCGTTGCCGCTCTGAAGCCGATTGGTTGGTTGGCATTAATGGCACTCGCGCCATGACTGCCTTTAATAGTAAAAGCGGTGGATTCTTTTTAACCACGGTTGGTCGGGTTCAAACGCCAACACTATCCATTGTGGTTGAGCGCGAAGAATTAATTCGCAAGTTTGTCTCGAAAGATTATTGGGAAGTAAAAGCTGAGTTCATTGCCGCCGCGGGCGTGTATGAAGGCCGTTGGTTTGATCCGAAATTTAAGAAAGATGTTGCCGCGCCAGATGCCCGTGAGAACCGCCTGTGGAGCGAGGCAGCCGCACAAAGCATTGTTGCTGCCTGTAGGGACAAAAAAGCCAGTGTTACTGAAGAAGCAAAACCTGCAACGCAGCTTGCACCACAACTATTTGATCTAACCAGCTTGCAGCGCGAAGCAAATGCGCGCTTTGGTTTCTCAGCCAAGAATACTTTAGGTCTTGCACAAGCCCTATATGAAAGACACAAAGTTCTAACTTATCCAAGAACAGACTCCAAAGCATTGCCTGAAGACTATCTAGATACCGTTAAACAAACTATTGAGAATCTGGCAGCACACTCTCAAGAGCTGCGCCCTTTTGCTGAGCAAATATTAAAGGGTGACCCTAAGGATCCAAAGAATAAGGCTGGCTATGGTTGGATTAAGCCTAATAAGCGCATCTTTGATGACAGCAAAATCTCTGATCACTTTGCAATCATTCCAACGCTTGAGGCTCCAAAAACACTTAGCGAACCCGAGTTCAAGCTCTATGACTTGGTGGTCCGTCGTTTCTTAGCAGTGTTCTATCCTGCTGCTGAATTTCGTGTTACTACGCGCATCACTGAAACCTCAGGACACCATTTCAAAACGGAAGGGCGAGTCTTGGTTAACCCAGGCTGGTTAACCGTTTATGGGAAAGCCAATCAAGCCGACGATGAATTGGTTGCCGTTAAAGAAGGGGAAAGTGTTCAGACAGAATCTATTGCAGCGGTGCCATTAAAGACCAAGCCTCCAGCCCGCTACTCTGAGGCGACCTTGCTCTCTGCGATGGAAAGTGCGGGCAAATGGGTTGATGATGATGAGATGCGCGAAGCGATGGCTGAGAAAGGCCTTGGCACTCCTGCAACGCGTGCGGCAATTATCGAGGGCTTGCTTGCAGAGAAATATATGGTGCGCGAAGCCCGCGAACTCATTCCAACCGCAAAAGCCTTTCAGCTAATGACCTTGTTGCGCGGGCTCGATGTGGAAGAGCTCACGCGCCCCGATCTCACTGGCAATTGGGAAAATAAACTAGCGCTGATCGAGCAAAGCAAGATGAGCCGCGACACCTTCATGCAAGAAATTGCGCAAATGACGCAACGCATTGTGAAGCGTGCAAAAGAGTATGACAGCGACACCATTCCTGGTGACTATGCCACTTTACAAACGCCTTGTCCTCATTGCAAGGGCGCCGTTAAAGAAAACTATCGACGCTTTGCTTGTGAGAAATGTGGCTTCACTATCAGCAAAACGCCTGGTGGACGTGCCTTTGAATATCCCGAAGTTGAAGAGCTGCTTAAAGAGAAAACTATCGGGCCATTGCAGGGCTTTCGCAGCAAAATGGGTAGACCATTTGCGGCCATTATTAAATTGAGTGAAATTCCTGAGGATGATGCAGATTATCCAAACGCGGGCTTTAAGTTAGAGTTTGACTTTGGCAACTCCCAAGAAGATGAGTCCGAAGCAATCGATTTCACTGGACGACAAGCTTTGGGTGTATGTCCAAAATGTTCCGGCGCAGTATATGAAGATGGAATGCGTTACCTCTGTGAGCACAATACAGGCCCCGCCAAAACTTGCGACTTCAAAACCGGCAAGGTTGTCCTTCAGCAAGAAATTTCTACAGAACAAGTTCAAAAATTGCTGAAAGAAGGCAAGACCGACCTTCTAAGCAACTTCAAATCGAATCGAACGGGTCGCGGCTTTAAGGCCTACCTAGCTTTAGGTGCAGATGGGAAAATTGGCTTTGAATTTGAAGCTAAGGCACCCAAGGCTGAGGGTGCAGCACCAGCCAAAAAACGGGCCGGAGCGAGTGCTGCAAGTAAATCCGCCGTTAAGCCTAAGCGCGCTAGCAAAGCGGCATCGTCCAAAACCTGAGCAGCAATCAGCTTTGCCGACAAGGCTGACCAAAGCACACCCCTCGATCCAAAAGCGCTGGCCATAAAGATTCCGGGGCGCTGCATAAGGGCACCAATCATCGGCAGCCTGTCTCCAGCTACGCAGCGAATCCCCACAAAGCTTCCATGACTTTCTAGATCGGCTAAGTTACCTTGTGCAAAGCTCAAGAGCGCCCTTGCTTGTTCGCGATTAAATTGATCACTACTCTCTCTTGGAAGCGCATCATCTTCGCCCTCGTCATAACTTGAGCCAACCATCCAAAGACGCCGACCATCTTGAGACGCCCGCGCAGGCAAGCAATAGCCGTCTCCAGATAAGCCCACTCCAGGTAGCTCTTGTGCCCAAGGGCTTTTTTCTGATACCGAGAAAATACTCAGCTGTCCGCGCACAGGTCTTAATGGCAGACGTACTTGCAGGCTTTCCATTAACGCTTTGGTATTTGCTCCAGCAGCGATCACCACTTTATCTGCGCTGCATATGACTTCATTCTCTTTATTCAGCAACAGCCAAGAGTCTTTGCTTTGCTCCAGCTTAACAACGGCTTGATTCCAACACGTTGTGAGTCCACCGCGGGCTTGAAGCATTTTTTTACTGGCTTCCGCAAGACTCATAGACGCGCCGCGTGGCAACCAAACCCCGCTTTGTTTAATTCCACAAATCCGCTCTGCATCGCCCTCATCTAAGGCTATTGCCAAACTTTCATCAAGCTCTAGAGTGCGCAAATGCGCACTGACTTCAGCTCGATCAAATGCCTTATCTTTTTTAGTGGGTTGAAATATGCCGTGTTGAGTCCAGGTCGCACCCCACTGCTCCTCTGCTAGCAAAAAAGCAATTCGAGTAAGCCTCAGTAAGCGTGGGGCACCTCTGCCAATATGAGGGTGCGCAATTGCGAAGGCATGACTGGAACATCCAGTGGCTGGGCCCGCCGCTTGATCAATCACGCAAACCGTTTGCCCCCGCTCAATCAACTCATTGGCGATCGCAGCACCAGCAATGCCTGCCCCAATCACCACCACGGCATGGTGTTGGGGTTTAATCACAAGGCCTTTGTTAAGCGCCCTAATTTAGGCGCTTAAGCGTTCCTCAATTTTGGCTTGCGTTAGTAAAAGCTCTTTGGGCAAGCGCTCACCGAGATGCGCAAATAGTTCAGAGTGAAGTTTGAGCTCGTTCTTCCAATCTTCTGCTCCAACCGCAATCGCTTTTTGAAACTGGTCGACTGAATAGTCCAAACCACTCCAGTGAAGATCAGCATGTTTTGGAGAAATACCAAATGGTGTTTCTATGCCGTTTGCTTTGCCCTCAACGCGACCTAAAATCCAAGCGAGTACTCGCATATTCTCTCCGAAACCAGGCCAAACAAATTTGCCATTCTCGTCTTTGCGGAACCAATTAACGCAATAAATTTTTGGCAGCGTTGCTCCATCAGCTTCCAACTTCTTGCCAATGTTTAACCAGTGGCGGAAATAATCGCTCATGTTGTATCCAGCAAAAGCAATCATTGCGAATGGGTCGCGGCGCACAACACCAACTTGACCAGTAATGGCGGCAGTGGTTTCAGAGCCTAAGGTGGCGGCCATATAAACACCCTCAACCCAGTCGCGCGCTTCGCTTACCAGGGGGACTGTGTTTGAGCGACGCCCACCAAACAAGAATGCATCAATTGGAACGCCTTCTGGGTCGTCCCATTTTGGATCAACCACCGGATTGTTCGTTGCGGCAACTGTAAAGCGAGAATTCGGATGCGCAGCTTTGCGTCCTGCTGCGCCGTCTGCCGGAGTCCAGTCTTTGCCTTGCCAATCAATTAAATGAGCGGGTGGGGTTTCTGTTAAACCTTCCCACCACACATCACCATCATCTGTTAAACCAACGTTCGTAAAGATCACATCTTGGTTTAAAGAGTCCAAACAATTTGCATTGGTTTGGCGATTGGTTCCTGGTGCTACACCAAAATATCCTGACTCTGGATTAATCGCATACAAGCGGGTTTTGCCAGCTGTATCTTTGCGCGGCTTGATCCAAGCGATGTCATCACCAACGGTAGTTACTTTCCAGCCCTCAAAACCTTTTGGTGGAATCATCATAGAGAAATTGGTTTTGCCACAGGCGGATGGAAACGCAGCGGCAATATGAAACTTCTTTCCTTCTGGAGAAGTCACTCCCAAAATCAGCATATGCTCTGCAAGCCATCCTTGATCGCGGCCCATATTGGAGGCGATTCTTAAAGCAAAGCATTTTTTACCAAGTAGCGCGTTACCACCGTAGCCCGATCCAAAAGACCAAATTTCGCGGGTCTCTGGATAGTGCACGATGTACTTGGTTTTGTTATTTGGCCAAGCAACATCTTTCTCGCCTGCTGCAAGTGGCTTGCCAACAGAGTGCACACAGGGAACAAACTCGCCGTTGACGCCAAGTTGCTCAATAACAGCCTTGCCCATACGTGTCATGATGCGCATATTGATAGCAACGTAAGGACTATCTGAAACTTCTACGCCAATATGGGCGATGGGTGATCCGATAGGGCCCATTGAGAAAGGCACTACGTACATCGTTCTGCCGCGCATACAACCAGCAAATAGTGGCTTTAGGGTTGCCCGCATTTCCGTTGGCTCAACCCAGTTATTCGTTGGTCCAGCGTCTTCCTTCTGGGTAGAGCAAATAAATGTGCGATCTTCGACGCGAGCTACATCATCTGGGTCAGATAGAGCCAGGAAGGAATTTTTCCGTTTCGCTGGATTGAGTCGCTTAAATACGCCGGCCTTAACCAGAAGCTCGCAAAGCCCATCGTATTCCGCTTGAGAGCCATCACACCAGTGAATCTGATCTGGCTGAGTTAAGGCTGCTACTTCAGCAACCCATTGAATTAATTGATTATTTTTTACGTAAGTGGGTGCATTTACGTTCACCTGGCTGTTATCAACTGTGCTCATGTGATCCTTTATGGAGAGGTAATTTTGGATCAAACAATATTAACATTTCGGTCATATTTCACGACCCCAGCAGCCTAGAACAAACCCTCTATTTGCCAATACAAAACTGACTGAAAATTTTGCCCAAGAGCTCATCTGGCAAGAGTTTTCCGGTGATCTTACCTAGCTCATCTTGCGCTAAGCGGAGCTCTTCTGCGAATAACTCCAGCGAATTGTTGCCATTTACCGCAAACTGCTCTGATCTCTCAATATGTTCCATGGCGCGATCTAGGCAATCTAAATGGCGGCGGCGCGCCAGGATTCCACCCTCCTGTGGCGAACTCCAGCCAACGATTTCAAGAATTCTGTGCTTTAGCTCCTCGATACCATCTCCGGTTTTGGCAGAAATCTTCAGAGCCTCAGTGGCGCCATCAGCACTTGCAGGCACTAGATCGGCCTTATTTTGGACTTCTAGAATTGGGCACTTCGACGGCAAAGCGGCAATGATTTCTGATTTGAGCTTAATTTCTTTTGCAGACTCTTTTTCAGGATTAGTAAGGTCTTTTAAGTAAACCACCAGATCTGCCATGCGAATGGCATCCCAAGAGCGGGCAATACCCTTTGCCTCAACTTCATCTTGGGTCTCTCGCAGGCCAGCAGTATCAATAATATGAATCGGCACACCATTGATGGTGATACTTTCTTTTACTCGGTCACGAGTGGTGCCAGCAATCGGCGTCACGATGGCAACTTCTTCACCGGCTAAACGATTCAGCAAGGAACTCTTTCCAACATTGGGCGCACCCACCAAAACCAACTGGACCCCATCACGCAAAATTTTTCCTTGCTTTGCGCTTGCGCGTAAGGCCACAAGACTAGAGAGTACTTTTTGTAGGCGCTGTTTGGCCTGGGCGTTTTCTAAAAACTCAATTTCTTCTTCTGGGAAGTCTAAGGTGGATTCGACCAAAATCCGCAGTTGCGTAATCTCTTCCACCAATGCATTGATGTCGTCTGAAAATGCGCCCTGCAGAGAGCGTGCGGCACTTCGAACCGCAGCCTCGCTTTGCGCATCAATGAGATCAGCAACCGCTTCGGCCTGAGCCAAATCCATTTTGTCGTTCAAGTAGGCGCGCAGTGTGAACTCGCCAGGCTCAGCAATACACAGATCAATGTCTCGCCCAACTTCGAGACAGCGCTTCATGACCAACTCTAAAAGTTGTGGGCCCCCATGACATTGGAGCTCAAGAATATCCTCGCCGGTGAACGAGGCAGGCGCCTCAAAGTAGATTGCCAAGAGCTGATCAATGACATTATTCTGTCCGTCGCGGAAGCTCTGCAAGCTTGCTTGTCTCGGCATCAGCGGTTTTTGTAACAGCTTGCTGGCGAAGCTTTTAAGGTTAGTGCCACTAATTCTAATAACGCCGACACCAGCCTTGCCGGGGGCGCTAGCAACAGCAATGATAGGCAGCTTACGAGTCATCATTGCTGTTGTCTATGCAAAAACTCAGTGGGCCTTTAGGCGCCCGGTTTTTTCCCAAACAATTTATTAATTTGCCATTGCTGTGCAATCGACAGCATGTTGTTTACTACCCAATACAAAACCAAGCCCGCTGGGAAGAAAAAGAACATGATGGAGAAAACAATCGGCATATACATCATCACCTTTGCCTGAATAGGATCGGGTGGTGTTGGGTTTAGTTTAGTTTGTACAAACATTGAGATCGCCATTACGACAGGCAAGATGTAATAGGGATCTGGCACAGACAAGTCATAAATCCAGCCGATCCATGGTGCGCCACGAGTCTCAACAGAAGAAAGCAAGACCCAATAAAGCGAGATGAAAACAGGAATTTGAATCACGACTGGCAAGCATCCGCCAACTGGATTAATTTTTTCTTTTTTATACATCTCCATCATGGCCTGGTTCAGCTTCTGTGGATCGCCCTTGTATTGCTCTTTCATGGCAACCAGACGAGGCTGCACTTCCTTCATGCGAGCCATCGATTTATAGCTTGCCGCTGAGAGAGGAAAGAAGGCTAACTTAATGAGGATTGTGAGCAAAATAATTGACCAACCCCAATTGCCAACATAAGACTGAATTTTTGCTAAGAGCCAAAAAATGGGTTTGGCCAAAATCGTCAGATACCCATAGTCTTTTAAAAGCTCTAGGCCAGGGGCAATACCCTCAAGCATTTTTTCTTCTTGAGGACCAACAAAGAGGCGCGCTTTTTCTACAACGCTTGTGCCTTTGTCGATTGTGCCAAGAGGAATTTGCATACCAATTCGATACAAATTGATATCCACCTTGTCAGCATAGATGTCACGCGCAACCTGATCACCAGGAATCCATGCGCTTGCAAAGTAGTGCTGCACCATTGCCACCCATGCAGTCTGACCAGCAGGTATTTGCTTTGGCGCTTCTGCTTTGTTCTTCTCAATATCTTCAAACTTTACTTTTTTGAATTTATCGTTTTCTGTATAGGCTGCTGGGCCAGTAAAGGTGCTGGCCGAGAAAGCGCCTCCAAATGGCCCTATCTTTGGCTCGCTGGTACCGTCACGAACAATCTCGGTATAAAGCACCAAAGGATTTGGGTTGGAGTTTGATTGAGTAACGCGGTGACCAACGTCAATCACATAACTGCCTGGATTGAGTAAAAAGGTTTTTTCTAGCTTAACGCCATTACGCTCGCTAGCCAAAACTAAAAATGGTCTACCAGAGCCGTCCTTGCCTGACTGCTGCAATTTAAATATGCTGGTGTGGTTTGGTAAGTCAGGATTACCGATGGCGATTAAACCCGAACGGGCAAAATATTTGTGTGAGGGCGTGTATTGAAATAACTCAACCGGCTTGCTATCCGCGTTGAGCTCTTTAAGCAATTTGGCATCAATTACATTGGCGCCTGTTGAGCTGATTTCTAGGCGAATCACGTCATTTTCTAATACAAACTTTTCACCCTGCTCTAGATTTACGTTCTCTTTTGGTAGTGCGCTAGCCAGGTTGGCGGGGCCGCTAGAAGCCGGTGCAGGTAAGTCGCTTTTATTTTGAGTGGCGCCCTGATCCGAACCAACAGGCTTGCTTGGGGCGCTTGAGAAAAGCGAAGGCTTCCCTTGATAGGTCTGCCAATTGTTGTAGAGCATCAGGGCCGATAAGGAGAAAACCGCCCAAAGTATTGTTTTTTTAAAGTCCATTTGCTTCACTTAAAGTAGGAGATGTTTGTTTTACCGCAGGATCATGGCCACCGTGTGACCAAGGGTTGCAACGCAAGATGCGCCACACAATCAAGCGTGCGCTTTTGAAAAAACCATAATGCTTAAAACAATCACAAGCATATTGTGAGCAGCTTGGACTGTACTTGCAGTGCGAACCAAAATAGGGGCTTAAAGCAATTTGGTATAGGCGCACCAGACGGAGGGCCAAGGCGTTTGAAGTTCGCATTCAGACCAAACCTAAAAGCTGGTTACGTATCAAATTTTTTTCTTTGCTTCTGAGTCGCCCGCGAGTTCCGCGACCAATGGGTGCGCGTAGTTTGACCACCACATCAAGACTAAGCCGACTTGACTGCGCCTTACGCACTTGTTCGCGCAACATACGTTTAAGTCGATTACGATCTACTGCGCGCTTGGCCAGTTTTTTAGCAACTGCTGCCCCGAGATCTGGGTGACTGTCGACTAGGGGCGTTGCTGAGTAAACACCCCAATAGGAACTAGTCTTGGGGCGTGTTTTGAGTAGCTCGGAAATCCTGGCGCTATTCAATGGCTAACTTACACAGCCAAACGTTTGCGGCCCTTTGCACGGCGAGCATTCAATACTGCGCGCCCGCTTTTGGTTTTCATGCGAATACGAAAGCCGTGGGTACGCTTACGACGTGTAACTGAGGGTTGGTATGTTCTTTTCATGATCGGTCCTAGGAAAGCCGACTATTTTCGTGCTTGCGCGCCAAAAGGTCAACCTGTGCCACTAAATATATAGGTGTTTTCTCTATTATTTGTCTGATTTTGACCTAATGACTTAATTTAAATGATATTTTTGGCTTTATTCACAAGTTATCCACAGGATTTCCACGGTTTTCTTGCTTGTGGATAACTTTGGGAGATGGCTACAATGGATCCTCCAAAAATATGAGTAACTTACAAATTCCCCCCGCACTAAATCTACCAACCCCATTGGGGTTTTGGGACAACGCCCTTGGGGTATTGTCGCGCGAGCTTTCGCCCCAACAATTCAAAACATGGATCCAGCCTCTACGTTTACTTACACATGATGTAAGCGACTGCTCACTTACAATAGGAGCCCCAAACAGGTTCAAGTTAGACTGGATCAAAAAGACGTTTTCTGACCGCTTTCAAGAATTGGCAACACAATATTTTGGCCAAGCTACGACCCTGAACTTTGTCTTAGATGTTGAGGGGGTGGCCCCTGAAGCGGTTTCGGCGAGAGGTGGGGCGGCCTCATTGTCAAGCATTGAGGCCGCGGACCTCGAAGATAATCCAGTGCTGGTGGAGCAAGTTTTTGAGATTGAAGACCACTCAAAATTAAACCCCAACCTCACTTTTGAAACCTTTGTAACCGGCAAAGCCAACCAGTTGGCTCGTGCCGCATCCATTCAGGTTGCCCACAATCCCGGTAGCTCCTACAACCCAATGTTTTTGTATGGTGGTGTTGGTTTGGGTAAAACCCACCTCATTCATGCAATTGGTAACCACCTTCTTAAAGAAAAGCCAAACGCCAGAATTCGATATATCCACGCAGAGCAATACGTTTCTGATGTTGTGAGGGCTTATCAACAAAAGGCGTTTGATCGATTCAAGCGCTACTATCACTCCTTAGATTTGCTATTAATCGATGATATTCAATTCTTTAGTGGAAAATCTCGCACTCAAGAAGAGTTCTTTTACGCCTTCGAGGCCTTATTAAGCAACAAGGCACAGGTCATTATTACCAGCGATACCTACCCTAAGGAAATGGCTGGTATTGATGACCGATTGATATCCCGCTTTGATTCAGGCCTAACAGTAGCAATCGAACCCCCCGAGCTTGAGATGCGCGTGGCAATTTTGATGAAAAAGGCTGCGGAAGAGGGCATACCGATGAGTGAGGATGTTGCCTTTTTTGTGGCAAAACACCTGCGCTCCAATGTAAGAGAGTTAGAGGGGGCCTTGCGTAAAATTTTGGCCTTCGTCCGGTTTCATGGGCGAGAAGTAACCATTGATGTGGCTCGAACCGCCCTTAAGGATTTATTGTCGATTCAAAACCGACAGATTTCTGTTGAGAATATTCAAAAGGCGGTAGCAGACTTTTACAGCATTAAAGTTGCCGATATGTACTCCAAGAGGCGCCCTGCCAATATTGCTCGGCCACGCCAGATTGCGATGTTTATGGCTAAAGAGCTAACCCAGAAAAGCCTGCCCGAGATTGGGGAGCTGTTTGGTGGGCGGGATCACACAACGGTATTGCACGCAGTTCGTAAGGTTGCTGAAGAGCGGGCGCACGATAGCCAACTAAATCATGAGATTCATGTAATAGAACAGACACTCAAAGGTTAAAAAATAGCCTGTGGATAAGGTTGTGGATAGCCCAATGAATAAGTTTGGGGATAGTTGGTGGATAAATTGTGGAAAGACCAGTCTTCGTGCAAAAATAGGGTGTTGAGCAAAAGTTATCCAGTTTTTGTTCAGCCCTTATACAAAAGTTTTCCACAGGTTTTTTTGATGGTAGTGTGTTGTTAACAAAGCGATTTTTGACTTATCCACCGAAAAACAAAGCCTTATTACTATTACTACTAAGATATATATAAACAAGGATTTAAAAGCAATGCAACTCGTTAACACTTCGCGCGATAGCTTATTAAAACCACTGCAGGTGGTGAGTGGAATTGTTGAACGTAGACATACCTTGCCAATTTTGGCAAATCTGCTTTTCAGAAAAAATGGTGAGAAGGTTTCCTTTGTCTCAACTGATATAGAAATTCAAATTACAACCAATGCCAGCTTTGGGGTTGGTTCAGAGGATGTCACGACAACGGTCGCGGCGCGTAAGTTGTTAGACATTCTGCGCGCCTTGCCAGAGGGCCCCGTTGCGCTGAATCTTAAAGACAATAAGATGGTTGTCCAAAGTGGCAAAAGCCGTTTCTCTCTGCAAACTCTTTCCGCATCAGAATTTCCAGTAATGCAAAGTGTTGGTGAGGTTACGGCGAGCTGGAAGATGTCTCAAAAAAGCTTTCGTCAACTCATTAGTCAGGTCCACTTTGCAATGGCGCAGCAGGACATTCGCTATTACCTTAATGGGATGTTATTGGTCATTGAGGGAAAACAGGTCATTGCTGTCGCAACCGATGGGCATCGTTTGGCTTACTCACAAGTGGAGTTGAGTGAGGCCCCGTCTGGTTCAGGTCAAAAACAAGAAGTCATTATTCCTCGCAAGACCATTTTGGAATGCCAACATCTTTTGGAGGAGTCTGATGAGTTGCTTGAGATGAGTCTTACCGCCAATCAAGTGAAGTTCACTTTTGGTGATATTGAACTCATTTCTAAGTTGGTTGAAGGAAAGTTTCCAGACTTCCAGCGCGTAATTCCCAAAGGGCAAAAAAATTCTTTAGTGGTTGGACGTGAAGTACTGCAAGCAGCATTACAACGTGCTGCAATTTTGACTACAGATAAATTTAAGGGTGTTCGTTTTTCTTTATCCCCTAATCGCATCACTATCCAATCTACCAATGCCGAGCAGGAAGAGGCTCAAGAAGAAATTGAAACCGAATACGCTGGCGATGCAGTAGAGATTGGTTTTAATGTAAGTTATTTACTTGATGTTTTATCAAACCTCAAAAACGAAAAAGTTCAAATCAGCCTGGGTGATGCCAATAGTAGTGCTGTAATTACATTACCTAGCTCTGAGAACTTTAAGTATGTTGTGATGCCAATGCGTATTTAATTTAGAAGAAAATGACTGAAGAAAAAAAAGTAGTAGAGCAATACGGCGCATCATCGATTCAAATCTTAGA
>Ga0214229_100209_pt1 | contig 19000 bp, 20 predicted proteins | sample TroBogypolimnion_38_FD_153067 | JGI IMG/M metagenome (GOLD analysis project Ga0214229, IMG submission 153067) | Freshwater microbial communities from Trout Bog Lake, WI - 14NOV2007 hypolimnion | ecosystem: Environmental > Aquatic > Freshwater > Lake > Hypolimnion/Profundal zone ...
GGATCGAGGTCGTAATGTAGCGATTGGCGAGATGGATCAATTAACAGATGATATGGTTAAGCAATATTTGACAGTTTAGATATATTAATCGTCACTTAATTTTGAGCAGAGTAAGTTTATATCCTTATGATTAGGTTAGGCTAAAAGCTAAAAGCTAAAGGCGTGATTTATGGGTTACTCTTTACAGTTAATCTTTTAGGTCGGGTTAGCGATAGCGTAACCCGACATTTTGTAGAGCATTTTGTCGGGTTACGCTATCGTTGACCCGACCTACGTCTACAAACCTTTGCAATGGAGTCAAAACTCACGAGTTTTGTTGCTTGGCGTAGCGATAGCGTAAGCCAAGCATTTCCCGCGCATCCTGTCGGGTTACGCTATCGCTAACCCGACCTACGTAACTATTGTAGGGGCGATAAATCCTTAACTTAATGACATTGGGCAACGCCGTATTGTACTGAATATTGAGCACTTATGAGATGAATTGGCGTATTGATAGTTTATGCGGTGTAATACGGCTGTCGCCTCACACCCTACAAAAGTTTAAAGGGTAGTGTTATAACTAAAATTTGTTCTTAAAAAATAATTATCAGGATTTGTTATGAAAATTAAATGGTTGTTTATCTTTACTGGTGTCTTGTTAATGTTGTCGTTACCTGTTTATGCACATAGTGGCTTAGATACCGAGCATGGTTTCATTGATGGCTTTTTGCATCCTCTAATGGGTCTTGATCATCTGCTGGTCATGCTAGGGATAGGCTTGTGGGCAGCAAAACTGGGTGGGCGAGCTGTGTGGTTTGTACCTGTTAGTTTTTTGGCGGCGATGGCAGTAGGTGCTGGTTTAGAAAATTTGGGGCTTACACTCAGTTCCCCAGAAACCTGGGTGGCTTTATCAGTGATGGCCTTAGGCTTATTGGTGTGGAAAAACAAGCTAATGTCTTTGCAATATTCAGTGATTTTAGCGGCTGGATTTGCCTTAAGTCATGGTTATGTCCATGCGGCAGAATTGCAAGACGATGCCAATATAGTTAGTTACGCCTTGGGATTTTTGTTAACGACGGCAGTTCTTCACGGCTTGGGTGTTTTAGTCGGTTTATCGAAAATGATCAAGCTAGATATTATAAAATCAGTATTTGGCTTGCTTTGTACAATAGTAGGTGCGGTTTTATTGCTTAGCTTTTAAGCGGATGTTTGTAGACTTAAATGACGCTGCCCCCTTAAGCGATGAGAAAAAAATCACCCAAGGTTGGCATGCGCAACTAGAACTGGGTTTCGAGTTCCAAGATAATAAAACGGTATTAGCCCATCGACGTCATCAAGGTCCACTCACGGTACAGCGTCCTTTTTATCCTGAGGGTGGCGTTTGCCATGTGTATTTATTGCATCCTCCCGGTGGTGTTGTTGCAGGGGACAGTTTGACCCTAACGATAACTGCGGCAGCAAAGAGTGCTGCTTTAATAACGACACCGGCAGCAGGTAAGTTTTATCGTAGCAGTGGACTATTGGCTAAACAGCACGTTACTTTGAATGTAGCGGAAGGCGCTATTTTGGAATGGTTGCCACAAGAAACCATAATTTATGAAGGCGCTAGAGTGGCATCTAAGCTAAGGGTCGATTTAGAAATCGGTGCTCGTTTTATAGGATGGGAAGTTTTAGCTTTGGGTCGTCCTGCTGCTAACGAAGGTTTTACGATGGGTGAGATTAGCTTAGGCTGGCAAATTTTCAAGGCAGGTGAGCTTTTTTATCAAGAGAAATTAAGGCTAGATGCTGAAGCTTTTGCTGCACGCTGGGGATTGAATGGACATTCAGCTTGCGGAACCTTATTCGTTAGTCCAGCTACGGCGGCGCAATTGGAGAAAGTTCAGCAACTTATTGGTGATAGCCCAGGCCTTGGCGTTACTTTAATTGATGACTTATTGATATGTCGTGCACTCGATAGTCGTGCAGATCGATTACGCAGTTTTTTTCAGCAGGTTTGGGCAACGCTAAGACCTGATGTTTTACAATGTAAGGCCTCTGAGCCGAGAATTTGGGCAACTTGATGGCTTATGATCTCCTGTGCCGCATACGCCCTATTAAATTGGCTTTATATATCACTCCCAATTTAAGTATTTGTAGGCCGGAATAAGACTTTACGAGCGTAAGCGAGTAAAGCGTTTCCGGCATAGGTACTGTACTGTGCCGAAAACTTAAGTCGCTAACCCGACCTACTAATGATAGATAGCACTAAATAGGATAACCCATGCATTTAACGCCACGCGAAAAAGACAAGCTTTTAATTTTTACTGCCGGATTATTGGCAGAACGTCGTAAAGCAAGAGGACTAAAACTCAATTGCCCAGAAGCGATTGCTTATATTAGTGCTGCTATCATGGAAGGCGCCAGGGATGGTCGTACAGTTGCTGAATTAATGGAGTTTGGTCGTACTTTGTTAAGTCGCGATGATGTCATGGAGGGTATCTCAGAAATGTTGCCTGATGTGCAGGTAGAAGCGACTTTTCCAGATGGTACGAAGTTAGTGACGGTTCATAATCCCATCGCTTAAAAAAAGCTTTAAATAAATATGAAACAATTGTTAAAGAATCGGAGAGGGCTGGCATGATACCTGGAGAAATTATCCCTGTTGAGGGTGATATCGAACTGAATGTAGGCTGTGCAGTCATTTCGCTGTTGGTTGCTAACAGCGGCGACCGCCCTATACAAGTGGGTTCACATTATCATTTTTTCGAAACCAATCCCGCCTTGCATTTTGATCGAGACAAGGCTCTAGGCTATAGATTAGATATAGCTGCAGGCACTGCGGTACGATTTGAGCCCGGACAACTAAGGGAAATACAACTTGTGCCGTTTTCAGGATTACGCCGTGTTTATGGTTTTCGTCAGGCAATTATGGGTGAACTTAAGGAGTCTGTATGAGCAGAATTAGCCGGCAGGCCTATAGCGATATGTTTGGCCCGACTACTGGGGATAAAGTACGTCTCGGTGATAGTGGTCTCTTTTTACAAGTTGAAGCTGATCGGACACTTTATGGAGAAGAAGTTAAGTTCGGTGGCGGTAAGGTAATACGTGATGGTATGGGACAAAGTCAGCTTGATTCATCTATCGCGATGGATTTGGTTATCACTAACGCCCTGATTGTCGATTATTGGGGCATCATCAAAGCTGATATAGGTATCAAAAACGGTCGTATTGCTGCGATAGGCAAGGCGGGTAATCCTGATATTCAAAACGCAGTCGATATCGTTATTGGCCCAGGTACTGAGATTATTGCTGGTGAAGGAAAAATTTTAACGGCAGGTGGTATTGATGCGCATATTCATTTTATTTGCCCGCAACAAATAGAAGAAGCGCTGTCATCGGGTGTCACGACCATGATAGGGGGCGGTACTGGGCCTGCGACAGGCACTAATGCCACGACTTGTACGCCGGGGGCTTGGAATATTCAACAGATGTTGCGATCGCTAGATGGCTTTCCTATGAATTTTGGTGTGTTGGGCAAAGGTAATGCCAGTCTGCCTGTCGCTTTAGAAGAGCAGGTACTAGCCGGTGCTATGGGCTTAAAGCTCCATGAAGATTGGGGTACCACGCCAGCAGCGATTGATTGCTGTTTGTCGGTAGCTGATCGTTTTGATGTGCAAGTTGCCATACATACCGACACTCTCAATGAATCCGGTTTTGTTGAAGATACTATTGCTGCTTTTAAAGATCGCACTATTCATACCTACCATACCGAAGGTGCCGGCGGTGGTCATGCTCCGGATATTATCAAAGCCTGTGGCTTGGCTAATGTGCTGCCCTCATCAACGAATCCGACTCGTCCTTTTACCATTAATACAGTTGATGAGCATTTGGATATGCTCATGGTTTGTCATCATCTCGATCCCAGTATTCCAGAAGATGTGGCTTTTGCTGAATCACGTATTCGAAGAGAAACCATCGCTGCAGAAGATATCTTGCATGATCTGGGTGCTTTCTCAATGATTTCATCAGATTCACAGGCAATGGGCAGAGTAGGTGAGGTGATTATCCGCACTTGGCAAACAGCACATAAAATGAAATTGCAGCGTGGTAGTTTGCAGGAAGATTCTTCGCAAAATGATAATTTTCGTATTAAACGTTATATCGCAAAGTACACGATCAATCCGGCCATTAGTCATGGTATTTCCCATGAAGTAGGTTCGATAGAAGTCGGTAAGTTAGCCGATTTAGTATTATGGGATCCTGCTTACTTTGCCGTTAAACCCAGTTTGATTTTAAAAGGAGGTTTGATAGCCCTAGCTGCGATGGGTGATGCCAATGCTTCAATTCCAACGCCACAGCCGGTGCATTATCGGCCAATGTTTGGTTCATTCGGCCAGACAGCTTCAGCTACCTCGATGATTTTCTTGCCACAAGCTGCGGTTGGTGCTGGTGTTCCCGAAACCTTGGGTTTGCGTAAGCGTGTAGGCATTGTCAAAAACACGCGTAATATCGGCAAAAAAGATTTAATACATAATCACTATCAACCTAACATTGAAGTCGATCCACAAACTTATGCGGTACGTGCTGATGGACAGGTGTTGACCTGTGAGCCTGTGGCTGTTTTGCCATTTGCACAACGGTATTTTTTGTTTTAAGAAAATCGATTACAAAACTAATACTTTTTAGGGAGTATTTTAGTTATGCGTCAAACTGTTTGTTCTTAACTTGATAAGCAGAAAATATTCTAAAATTTAACAAATAAACAAAACCTTGCTTCATCGGATACCTCTCTAATGACTACTATGTTGAAATTGACTGAACTTGCTACACCTGAAACTCAAGCTGATGATGTCTTAACCTTGCCTTTTGAATATCGTCAGAAAAGTCGCTTGCCTGCGCTAACAGATGGTGGCGTTAAAGTGGGTGTGTTTTTGCCACGAGGCCATCGATTGCTCTCAGGCGTTATTTTGACAGGAGCCGAACGCTTTAAAGTCCTGATAAAAGCGGCACCAGAAACGGTTTCGGTGGTGTGTTCTGATGATGCTCTGCAATTTGCACGTGCTTGTTATCATCTCGGTAATCGTCATGTCGCTCTACAGATTTTACCGGGAGAACTGCGCTATTTGACTGATCATGTTTTGGATCACATGGTGGAAGGCTTAGGTTTGCAAGTCAAACATGAGGTGTTGCCTTTTGAGCCAGAAGCGGGTGCTTATCATAGTCATGATTAATGATCTTGCTCTATTGCGCTTGCTGCAATTAGTGAGCCCCGGTTTACCCATTGGTATGTATAGCTATTCGCAAGGTTTGGAGCGCGCTATTGATGATGGTTTAGTCACTAATGCCGATGAAGTCGAAGAATGGCTAGAAGGTTTGCTAAAACAGGGTTTAACACAACTCGATCTACCCATCATGCTTAGATTGTTTGATGCTTGGACAATGGCTGATCAGGAGTTAGTCATGCAGTGGAGCAAAACTTTAATGGCTTATCGAGAAACCTCTGAGTTGCGAGCTGAAGACAGACAAACCGGGCAGGCACTCGCCAAATTATTAGTATCGCTAGAGCTTGATGAAGCACATGGCTGGCAACGTCAATCAGAGGCAACGCTCGCGACTTTATTTAGTCTGGCTGCCGTTCGCTGGGCTATCCCAAAGCGTGAGGCCGCTATGGGTTATTTATGGGGCTGGCTTGAGAATCAAGTGTTATGTGCCGTTAAATTAGTGCCATTAGGGCAGGTGGCAGGTCAGCGTTTATTAATTACATTGGCAGCTAAGTTGCCAGAGCAAGTCAATCTAGCGTTATTGCTAGCTGATGATGAAATTGGCAGTAGTGCCTTTGGTTTGGCCTTGGCGAGTAGTCGCCATGAAACACAATATTCTAGATTATTTCGTTCTTAAAGTGAGTTGATGATGAGTAATAAACAAGTACTTCGCTTAGGCATAGGTGGCCCTGTTGGTTCTGGTAAAACAGCATTGGTAGACGCATTATGTAAACGGATGCGTGATGAGTTTGAAATCGCGGTAGTTACCAATGATATTTATACGCGAGAAGACCAACAGTTTTTAATTCGCAGTCAGGCATTGCCAGAAGACAGAATTATGGGCGTAGAAACAGGTGGTTGCCCGCATACGGCGATTAGAGAAGATGCTTCGATGAATCTTGCCGCGGTTGATGAGCTATGTGAGCGCTGGGATAATCTAGATTTTATTATGGTAGAAAGCGGAGGCGATAATTTAAGTGCAACTTTTAGTCCTGAGCTTGCTGATTTAACCATCTATGTCATTGATGTATCAGCAGGGGATAAAATTCCTCGTAAGGGTGGGCCAGGCATTACCCGTTCAGATTTGTTAGTCATTAATAAAATTGATTTGGCACCTTATGTCGGTGCCTCTTTAGAGGTTATGGATAGAGATGCAAAAAAAATGCGCGGCGAGCGTCCGTTTGTGTTTAGTAATCTTAAAACAGGTTTAGGATTAGACGCCATCGTAGAGTTTATAGTTAATGCGGGTATGCTTAATGGCGGCTAGTTTGAGCCAGCGGCTTTATCGTTAACGTAGGTAGTTTTTTCAGTGCCACCCAAAGTTTTTTTGATGACATAAAAGCTTTGGGTGGAGTTACTAAAAGTTTTCTTGTCGATACAAAAGCTTGAAGCGTTGCCCCAGAAGTTTTGTTGATCACATAAAAGCCTAGAGTGGCGTTCCCGAAAGATTTCTTGATGACATAGAAGTTTAGAATGGTGCTACCAAAAGATTTCTAGTTGGTATTAAGTTTTAAAAGCGCGAATAAAAGTCTAGTAGGCCGGAATAAGACTTTTCGAGCGTAAGCAAGAAAAGCGTTTCCGGCATCCGCACCGATCCTGTTTCGGAAACGCCAGTATGCGAAATGCTTTTATTACAGCCTCATCAGATTTAATGAGTCAAAACTCATGAGTTTTGCTTAAGCCAGTTAAGTGTTTCCAGAAAACCAACTCTAGTTATCCTCTAATGCTTCTTCGGTCTACGTGCACCCATATAATGCTTCTGCCAATATTGGTTGTTAAGGCTAGAAACCAGAACTTTGCCAGTACTTTCACTGGGCGCGTGGATGAATTTGTCGTTATTGATGTAGATGCCAACGTGAGAGTAAGATTGCTCATCGGTATTGAAAAACAATAAGTCACCGGAAATAATGTCATCTTTTGGAATTTGCGGTAAATAGCTCGCCATTTCTTTTACGGTGCGCGGTAAATTGATGCCATGTTTTTTATAGACATATTGAACAAAGCCACTGCAATCAAAGCCTTCTTCGGGTGTGGATTTACCATAACGATAAGGTGTGCCTTGAAGACTAAGGGCTAAATGTGTTGCGGGTGATATTTGCGAACTAGAACTAGGTTTTATCTCTGGTGTGATTTCGGGTGTCGTTGCACAGCCAGAAAGTAAGCTAAGGATGGTTAATAACAACAAGCCTATAACCGTACTATTCATCTTAAAAGTTCTCCTATAGCAAGATCTAACAAGTTTATTATCGGCGTGAAAACGATAAAAAACACCGTAGGGGCGTATTACATACGCCCAACATCGAAAATTCAATTTAATAGAGCCTATTTTATAAGGGCGTATGCAATACGCCCCTACTGGCCATCAGCATAATGTTGTCGTTTGTGCTGGGGAACGATAATGTTTACTTATTTAGATACCTATTATGCTTTAGCTAGAATTCACATAAAAGAGCTATTAATGCCTGCAAAAACTATGTTCATGAGCTTTTCAGCTTAACCACTGCTTCTGAAGTTTATCTTTATTTAATGCTAACCATTGTAGGGCAACGATCGGTATCGCAGATTCTATGTCATTATTTTCTAACATTGCATAGGCGTCCTTAAAGTCGATGGCGCGAACTAAAATATCTTCATCTTCATGGTCTAAGCCGTGTATGCCACCGATTTGTGTACTATCAACTTTCCCGCAAAACAAAGTGATGCGTTCAGCTGAACAGCCAGGCGTGGTGTAGAACTCATTTATGACCATTAACTCTTGGATTTCACAGCCGGCTTCTTCTAAAGATTCACGATAAGCGACATCTACAGCGGTTTCACCTTCTTCTATGGCTCCAGCAACAATTTCGACTAGCCAGGCTCTATCAGGATTATAAATAGCGCCCGCTCTAAATTGCTCGATTAATATCACTTGGTCGGTATGTGGGTCATAGAGTAAAACCGCTACACAACTACCGCGCACGAATACTTCTCGACTGATTTCAGGGCTCCAGCCACCGGCATAGAGCGTATGTTTTAAGCGATATTTTTCCATGCGAAAGAAACCGGGATACACGATTTCTTTGCCTAGGATTTCAAATTTCTTGTTCATGATTTACCTTGATAAGAGACTTTGTATACAACGCCTATTTCTGCAACGTAAAGACTGCCATCTTTGTAAGCTACGCTATTAGGCATGATTAGATTTTCAGTAATAATATAGTGTTGTTCGGCGATACCGTCTTGATCTTTATCTTGTAAGGCGTAGACTTTGCCTTCACATCCGCTGCCGACAAAAACAATGCCATTATCACCCAAGGCTAAACTACGAGCATTGGGTACATTGTCGGCATAAATTGATAAGCTAAAGCCCGCAGGTACATGCAGTTGCTTGACTATTTCTTGGGCTGTGTTGGCAGTTGCAGGGCTTAAGTGGACGATACAAAACAGTGCGAAAACTAAAGTGGCTTTAGAAAAAATCATAATGTAGGCCTTTGAAGTAAACTTTTGCGTATATTATCATTCTTAATGTCGCTTGGAATGTGTTATTTAATCCCCATAACAGATCGAACTTAAACTTAACTGAGGTTTTATCATGATGCGAATATTTCTTTTTCTAGCGACCAATGTTGCCATTATGGCCGCTATCAGTATTATCTTTAACATGCTTGGGCTGGGTAGTGTTTTAGATGCTCAAGGCGTTGATCTCAATCTTAATGCATTATTAATGATGTCAGCTGTGATTGGCATGACAGGTTCCGTTATTTCTTTGGCGATGTCTAAATGGTCAGCCAAACAAGCCATGGGCGTGCAGGTCATTAGCTCAGCACAAAATCAAACTGAACGTTGGTTACTCGATACTGTGGCAAGACAAGCACAGTTGGCGGGTATTGGTATGCCTGAAGTGGGCATATTTCAAGCTCCAGAAGCCAATGCTTTTGCAACAGGTATGAATAAAAATAGTGCCTTGGTCGCGGTTAGTACTGGTTTACTACAAAGCATGAATGCTGACGAAGTTGAGGCGGTGATTGGTCATGAAATCACTCATGTAGCTAACGGTGATATGGTGACCATGGCTTTAATGCAGGGTGTGGTAAATACCTTTGTGTACTTTTTTGCGACCATTATCGGTCATGTGGTTGACCGAGTCATACTGCAAAATGAACGAGGGCAGGGTATGGGCTATTATATTACTCAAATGGTTGCACAGATTGTTTTAGGCTTTTTGGCTTCAATGTTAGTGATGTGGTTTTCTCGTTACAGAGAATTCAAAGCTGATGCCGGTGGAGCTAAATTAGCCGGGCGCGATAAAATGATAAACGCTCTACGTGCTCTGCAACGTGGACAGGACGCTCAAGACTTACCTGGACATTTAGCTGCTTTTGGTATTAATGGCGGTGGTATGAGTCGATTATTTATGAGTCACCCGCCTTTGCAAGAGCGTATTGCTGCTTTACAAAATCAACATTAATTATACGGAGGCATAGCTAATCGCACTTTTGATGAATGTGCGTGAAATATTGTTCGCAGAAATATCCAAGTTCTCCACGCTCCGATTGCTGGGATTCCGCTGTCGAAACTGTGAAAGTATTATGATTTTAGCTTCCCCCTTTGTAAAAGGGGGATCGAGGGCGATTTTATTAAGTTATAGGTTATTGATAGTTAATAATAATTTTTATATAGATCAAATCTCCCCTAACCCCTCTTTGCTAAAGAGGGGAATAAAAAGAATACTTTCAAAGTCTCTGTCGCTACATCCCAGTCTACATTATACGTAGGCTGGGATGAGGAACGAATCCCAGCAATTAGAACCGAAACAACAAGAGGAGGAGCGAACTGCGAGGTGATTTAACCATTGAAGCCAAGTAGGGTAGGCAACGGTTTTCTGCTCACCGTTTATGTCGACAAAAGGTGCGCAAACGAAAAAGCTGTTTGCACACCCTACATGCTGACAAGCATAGTTACCTACACAAGTTATTTCATGCAAGCTCCTTACATTCATTATTAATTTTTAAGCGCTACGTGTAAAATCATCCAATTAAATAGTTAATCATTATCTTAAGGGATAGCCATGAACAAATATTTATTCTTAGTCCTTAGTTTGGCTGCTAGTTTGGCTTGTGCCGATGATGCTAAAAATGAATGGCAAAATACCAGTCTTTCAGATGCTGTCATAGAAAAAATTCAAACAGCTAAGTATGATTATAAAAAATGTGTAAGCGATGAAATGCAGAAAACGGGTTATCAGCAAATAGATACCCGCAATGCTACCGATGCCATTATGAAACAATGCGAAACTGTTTTGGCTAAAATGCGCGAAGTTTATACCAAAGCAGAAGTGCCCGAAGTCATTGCTGATCGGCATTTAAAACAAATGCGCATGCAAACCACCCGTGAAGTATTACAAGGCATGATGTTTTCTGCTGCTTCTCGTAAAGCCCCTGGCCAATAAAATAATAATAAAAAGAGCTACATTATGAATATGACTTATGCAATTGATTTATCTTTAAAACCAAGCACTTTTGATTTGTGGCATGTTTGTCTTGCCGGCACAGTCGCGCTATTAGCCCTAATGTTGATTAGCTTATTGATAGTTATGGTTGTTAGCATGATGCGTTGTAGACATAAATCGGCCATATCAACGCCTACGCAAGCCGTTGTTTCACCTGAGCCTATAGTAAATATCGTCGAGAAAATTGTAGAAGTTGAAAAGTTAGTTCATGCGCCAGCACCAGAGCCGGTTATCCTAAAAGAAGCGACACCTGATGCGGCCTTGCAATTGTTAAGTTTATTGCAAAAAGAAGCCCGTTTTATTGATTTTATAAAGGAAGATGTCACTAGCTACAGTGATGCTGATATAGGCGTTGCAGCTCGCGTGGTTCATGAGGGTTGTAACAAAGCACTTAACGAACACTTTAGTTTAGCCGCTATTCGTAATGAGCAAGAAGGTAGTAAAGTAACTTTGCCTCAGGGTTTTGATGCTGGAACTGTGCGTTTAACGGGTAACATTACTGGTGCTGCGCCTTTTACTGGAACCTTAATACATAAGGGTTGGCAGGTTACTAAAATCAATTTACCTAAACTGACTCAAGGGCATGATGCAACGATTATAGCGGCAGCAGAGGTTGAGCTATGAGTTTGTTTGATCACATAAAAAAAAAGCCAGATAGTGCCGAGACTGTTAATACTGATGAGCAATCGGCTACGAGCAACCCAACAGATAGCGCTGTAGCTGTTAATACTAACCAAGGTTTGTTTGGCAATTTAGGAAGTTATCAAGCAGAACAAACGCCTACGACACAGCCTCATAGTCTTGCTGAAACTGCTTTAACAGAGACTGTTAAAGAACTTACGCCTAATGTCTCAGAAGAAAAGCATTATTCAGTGGGTATCGATTTAGGAACCACGCATTGTGTTTTGTCTTATGTGGATATTACCGATATAGACGAGGGTGAATATGTTCAGCAAGTACTGGCTATACCTCAATTAACATCACCGGGTGTGGTCGAAGATAGTTATCAGCTACCGTCTTTTTTGTATCAAGCTCATGAGTCTGAGCTTGCAGTAGGCTCAACTTCCTTGCCTTGGAATGCGAAACCCGATTATTTGGTCGGAGAAATTGCTAGAAATTTGGGTAGTAAAACGCCGATACGATTAGTATCTAGTGCAAAAAGTTGGTTATGTCATGCTGATGTTGATTGTAAAGCACCAATATTACCGCCCGATGCCCCTGAAGAAGTTGAACGCGTATCACCTTTTCAGGCGACTACGGCTTATCTTCAACATCTATCCGATACTTGGAAAAATCAATTTCCTAATGCGCCCTTAGCTCAGCAAGATTTAGTTATTACTGTGCCTGCATCATTTGATCCGGCGGCGCGTGAACTCACCGTAGAATCTGCTCGTGCAGTAGGTCTAGGGCAAGCCATCTTATTAGAAGAGCCTCAGGCGGCTTTGTATAGCTGGATAGAAAAAAGCCAAGGTGATTGGCGCAAACAAGCCCACTGTGGCGATATAATTTTAGTGGTTGATATTGGTGGTGGCACCACGGATTTATCATTGATTGCTGTTACTGAAGATAATGGGAATTTAGAATTTACTCGTGTTGCGGTAGGGGATCATATCTTACTGGGTGGTGACAATATGGATTTGGCTTTAGCATATACCGTTAAAGCTAAGCTAGAAAAAGAAGGTAAACGCTTGGAGCCTTGGCAAGTTCAAGCTTTAACGCAGAGTTGCCGCGTCGCTAAAGAAAAAATATTGACTACATCTACTGTAGATAGCATGCCTATAGTTGTGGCCAATCGGGGCTCATCATTATTGTCGGGCAATTTGCGTACCGAGTTGACTCGGGATGAAGTCAATAGTGTGCTAGTTGAAGGCTTTTTGCCTAAAGTAGCTGTCAGCGATAGACCTATTAGTCGTACCCGTGCCGGTTTAAGAAGCGCTGGTCTCCCTTATGCTCAAGATGCTGCGATTACTCGACATTTGGCGGCTTTTTTAGCCAAGCAACAAAATGCTACGGATGATCTGACTGATATAAGCTTACCTGCACATGCTAGTTTCTTACATCCCACCGCTGTGTTGTTTAATGGCGGGGTATTAAAAGCCGAGGCGCTCGCTGAGCGTTTAATGAGCGTTTTAAATACTTGGTTAGTTGCTGAACAAGCCCCCGAAGCTCGATTATTGGCAGGGGCTGACTTAGATTTGGCCGTTGCCAGAGGTGCTGCTTATTATGGTTATGTACGTAAAGGTAAGGGTGTTCGAATCAAAGGTGGTACGGCTGCAGCCTATTATGTAGGTATTGAAAGTGCAAGGCCTGCGGTTCCAGGTTTAGCCCCCGAGATTGAAGCCTTATGTATTGCACCTTTTGGTATGGAAGAAGGCAGTAGCGAAGAATTACCCGATGATGAATTTGGTTTAGTGATTGGCGAGCCGGTGAGATTTCGCTTTTTTGCCTCAACCATACGTCGTGAAGATACTGTTGGCACGCGTTTGGATTATTGGTTAGATGACGAGTTATCTGAACTTGCCGAAGTTGAGATTACCTTACCAGTCGAAGGTCGTAGAGCTGGTGAGGTAGTGCCTGTACATTTGCTGGCTGCGGTCACCGAAGTTGGTACACTTGAATTACAAGCGGTGTCACAAAAAGATCAAGGCCGCTGGAAAATAGAGTTTGATGTTCGAGCTGGTGAGTAAAGACTTGTTGTGTGAGCGGTTTTATCGTTTCCACGCTCCGCGTCACTGCCCGCAGTTAAGGCGTATTGGAATTTATTGTAGGCCGGAATAAGGCTTTTCTAGCGACAGCGAGAAAAGCGTTGCCGGCATAGGCACTGCTCGTATGGCCGGAAACGCAACCACGCTCTACGCTAGCATGGTCTTATTCCGGCCTACAAAAGCTTAATTGTGGGCAGTGACTCAGAGCGTGGAACTATATTATAAATAATAACTAAATTGGATTTAAACATAACTGACCTATGACAGCAGAAAATAGCCCTAAAGAAACTACCCAAGCCCAATTACTTAAATTAAAAAACTACATTAATCAGGAGATTATCGGTCAGGATGTCTTGGTCGAAAGAATGCTGATAGGTTTGTTGGCAGATGGTCATATTCTGGTTGAAGGTGCTCCAGGCTTAGCTAAAACCAGAGCCATTAATGTCTTAAGCAAAGGCATTCAAGGTGATTTCCATCGAGTGCAATTTACCCCTGATTTATTACCCGCCGATCTAACCGGCACTGAAATTTATCGCCCTCAACAAGGTAGCTTTGAATTTCAAAAAGGCCCCTTATTTCATAATCTGATTTTAGCTGATGAAATCAACCGTTCACCTGCAAAAGTGCAGGCGGCATTGTTGGAGGCGATGGCAGAGCGTCAAATTACAGTGGGTCAGGCTACTTATCCTTTGCCGCAATTGTTTATGGTAATGGCCACGCAAAATCCTATCGAACAGGAAGGCACTTATCCCTTACCCGAAGCCCAGTTGGATCGATTTTTATTGCATGTGAAAGTTGATTACCCCAAAGCTGAGCATGAAAAAAGCATTTTGCATTTAGCGCGTAGAGAAGCGCGTTCAGAAGCGACAATAAAGCTAGATAAATTTGAACCTATTAATCAGAGCACTTTGTTTGAGGCACGTAATCAAGTGCTAGACATCTACATGGCTGAAAGCTTAGAAGATTATTTGTTACAAATTATATTGGCAACTCGTAATCCTGCTGCTTATGGTGCAGATTTAGCGGCTTGGTTGCAATATGGAGCAAGTCCACGAGCTAGCATCGCCTTAGATCGTTGTGCTAGAGCTAAAGCGTGGTTATCACAGCGTGATTTTGTTGGTCCAGAAGATATACAAGATATAGCTTATGATGTTTTAAGACACCGCCTGATTTTGTCTTATGAAGCCGAAGCTGAAGGCATTACCACCGATCACTTTATTAAAGAACTCATTGCTAGGATTGCTGTCCCTTGATGTTAGCTAATAAAGTCACTGAACCTCCTAAAGACCTGGTTTCGGTATCGTTAAAGTCCTTGATTGATTTGGCAAAACCGGCCAGTCGCTTAGATTTACAGCACAGTCAAAATCGAGCCCAACAAAGCGGCGCGTATGTATCGCGCTTTAAAGGCCGAGGCATGGAATTTGATGAAGCCAGACTTTATCAACCCGGTGATGACATACGCAGTATCGATTGGCGTGTGACGGCGCGTACCGGTAAAACCTATACCAAAGTCTTTAGAGAAGAGCGCGAGCGGCCGGTATTTATTTCGGTAGATGATCGTATGACCATGCACTTTGCAACGCGCGGTGTTTTTAAATCGGTATTGGCGGCAAAATTAGCAGCTTTATTAGCCTGGGCTGCCGAGCATCATGGCGATAGGATAGGCGGTCAATTGTTTACAGAACAGTCTTGCTATGAGTTAAAGCCGCAAAATGGTAGACATGCGGTGCTACGGTTTTTAAATACCTTGGTTAATTCACAAAAATCATCAGATAAACAGTTCAGCTTATCTCAAGTATTAGCAAGATTAAACCAGCATGCGCGTCCTGGTAGTTTGGTTTATATCGTCAGTGATTTTCGGGGTATTAATGATGAATCTGAGGCGCATATTGCTAAGTTGGCTCGTCATTGCCAAGTTGTGCTGATTTTTATTTATGATCCTTTAGAAAACAGTTTGCCGGCTAAAGGTCGTTTTAGATTTACTGATGAACGTAGTGATGTTGTAGTTGATGCAGGTGATCAAAAAGCGCTATCTGAATATCATCAACGTTTTATTGAGCGACTACAACGTATAGAATCATTGGCTAAAAAAACAGGTTTAGCCTTTATTCAATGCAGTACGCAAGATGATCCTGTGCAATGTTTAAGATGATGATCGACATACATTGCTCAATGGCGACATGGGGTCTCTGTAGGGACAGGTAGCAACCTGTCCTTTCGATGATTTAATACCAAACTAAGTTCTTATCCTAATCCTGCTGTAATTAACTGAATAAAATGCAAGAAACTGAACTTCCTCTTAAAGACATACATCTGCCTGATGCGATCAGTTGGTGGCCTCCGGCTATCGGTTGGTGGTTTTTGATCGTGTTGATTCCAACCCTCTTAGTGTTTTCGTACTGGCTTTATAAACGACTAACTCGCAAAACGGCACTAAAAACAGCGAAAAAAGCCTTACTTGCTATCAAACTTAATGTAGAGCTTGATAACACCCAAAAGCTACGTGAACTGTCTATGTTACTCAGACGTGTCGCTGTGAGCTTAGCACCTAGAACAGAAGTGGCAAGCTTAACTGGGCAATCATGGTTAGCATATCTTGATCAATCATTAACGGGCGCACCTTTTACAGAAGGCGGTGGGCAATTTTTGATTTCCGCGCCTTATCGTAATGCTGCGCCTAGCGATCAAGACATAACTCTATTCATCAGTCTTTGCGAAGATTGGCTTAAAGCTCAAACTAAACCTGCCAAAAACAAAAAAACATCATGATTCATTTTGCCTGGCCTTGGCTGTTAACCGTATTGCCTTTACCTTTATTGATACGCTGGTTATTGCCTGCTCAGAACCCAGTCGAACAAGCGGCTTTAAAAGTGCCGTTTTTAGCGGATTTTTCCTTAGGTCAAACCACAGCGAGTTCTCAAGCTAAGCAATGGCCGTTATTACTAGCGGCTATCGCTTGGTTGTTATTAGTGTTAGCTTGCACGCGTCCTCAATGGCTGGGTGAACCCATAGAACAAGCTGTCAGTGGTCGAGATTTAATGCTGGCGGTCGATTTGTCGGGCAGTATGGAAGAGCAAGATTTTATGATCAACAATAAGCCTGTTGATAGATTGACGGCTAGCAAATGGGTGGCGGGTGATTTTATTAATCGACGAGTAGGTGATCGCATCGGCTTGATACTGTTTGGCACTCAAGCTTATTTGCAAACCCCGTTAACCTTTGACAGAAAAACCGTACTGACTTTATTGAATGAATCGGTGATCGGTCTGGCTGGTGAGAATACTGCGATAGGAGATGCCATAGGTTTGGCAGTTAAGCGTCTTAAAAACCAAGCTGCCAATAGCCGCGTATTAATTTTAATGACCGATGGCGCAAATACCGCAGGTGAAATTGCACCCATAAAAGCTGCGGAATTAGCGGCGGCTAGCCATCTAAAAATATATACCATCGGCATAGGCGCTGATGAAATGGTGGTGCGCAGTTTTTTTGGTAATCGTAAAGTAAATCCCTCGCGCGACTTAGATGAAAACACTTTAGTTAAAATTGCTGAAAGTACTGGTGGTCGTTATTTTCGAGCCAGAAATGCCGATGAATTGAGTTATATCTATATGTTGTTAGACAAACTGGAGCCTGTCGAAAAAGACAAGCAATACTTCAGGCCACGTAGCGAATTATATAGTTGGCCATTATCACTTGCCTTGGGCTTGGTCGCAGTTATCTGCTTGTCTCGTTTGAGGTTATCATGAGTTTTTCTGAGTTTCATTTCATTAGACCCACTTGGTTGCTAGCCATATTGCCTTATTTAGTTATTGTTGTGTTAATGCTTAGAAATAAGCTAAGTCGGGGTAATTGGTCAGCGGTATGTGATGCAGAATTGTTACCTTATTTACTGCAAGAAAAGGCCGTTCAAAATAGTCGCTGGTTGCTAACTACTGGAGCTATCGCTGCGTTTTTGGTTATTGTAGCTTTAGCAGGGCCTAGTTGGCAGCGTGTTCCTTCACCAGTATTTAGAAATGATTCGGCCTTAGTAGTTGCCTTGAACTTATCGCATTCTATGGATGCTGAAGATATTAAACCCAGTCGTTTGATACGTGCGCGTTATAAAATCGCTGATATTTTAAAGCGGCGCAAAGATGGTCAAACGGCGCTGTTGGTTTATTCGGGTGCTGCTTTTACCGTAACTCCATTGACCGATGATACCGAAACCATCGATAGTCAGTTAACAGCGTTGACTACCGATATTATGCCCAGCGAGGGCAATGATACCGAGTTAGTGCTTAAAAAAGCCGTGGATTTGTTTAAGCAGGCAGGTTTGCAAAAAGGCCAGATATTGTTAATCACTGATAGTGTTGATGCTGATAAAACTAAGCCAGCCGTCACAGCATTAGAAAACTACAGTCTATCCATCTTAGGTGTAGGCACAGCTGAGGGAGCACCCATCGCCTTAGCTCAGGGCGGCTTTTTAAAGGATGAACACGGCTCGATTGTTATTCCTAAATTAAATGCCTCTGATTTGGCAAAGTTAGCCCAGCAAGGTCATGGTATTTATCAAAGCATCAGCACTGATGATAGCGACATACTGGCTTTGTTATCGGCCTTAGAGCAACCATTACAGCAGCTAGGCAAAGAAAATAAAAATCTACTCTTAGATCAATGGGAAGATCAAGGGCCTTGGTTATTGTTATTAGTCTTACCATTGGCAGCCTTAAACTTTAGAAAAGGTTTATTAACGATTGCTTTATTACTGTTATTGCCGTTACCTAAAAACAGTTACGCTATGGAATGGAAAGACTTATGGCAGAACAAAGATCAGCAAGCCGAGCAAGCGTATAAAAATAATCAATTCGAACAGGCTGCGAGTTTATTTGAAAACTCTAATTGGAAGGCGGCAGCTAATTACAAAGCTGGTGCTTATGATAAAGCTTTGGAGAATCTAGCGCCTAAGCCAGACGAAAAAAACGCCAACGTTTTATATAATCAAGGCAACGCCTTAGCAAAGTCAGGTCAATTGGAGCAGGCACTCAAAGCTTATGAAAAAGCCTTAGCGCTTAATCCTGCCGATAGCGATGCTAAATACAATAAAGAACTCGTAGAAAAAGCTTTAGAAAAACAAAAGCAAGATAAGAACAAACAAGATCAGCAAAAGAAAGATGATAAACAAGACTCATCTGATAAGTCTGATAAAGACGATCAGCAAAAAAAGGATGACGAGTCTTCTGATAAATCAGAGCAACAAAAAGCCTCAGAACAAAAGCCAGAGCAATCCGAAGAAAAGAAATCCCAGCAGCAACAAGCCGATGAGCAAGGTAAGCCAGATAATAAAGAGCCAGAAAAACAACCTGAAGCTGATAAAACAGAGCAGTCCGCAGAGCCAAAAAAAGCCGAGGATAAACAACAGCCCAAACCAGCTTCAGAAGCTGTTGAGCCTAGCGATGAGCAGAAGCAAGCTAATGAGCAATGGCTGAAAAGAATTCCAGATGATCCCGCTGGTTTGTTAAAGCGTAAATTCAAATATCAATATGGGCAACAGCGCGGGCAGTGAGATACCTAGAGATAAAACCTGCATCAATAATTGACAGTATTTGTAG
>Ga0214229_100217_pt1 | contig 18656 bp, 19 predicted proteins | sample TroBogypolimnion_38_FD_153067 | JGI IMG/M metagenome (GOLD analysis project Ga0214229, IMG submission 153067) | Freshwater microbial communities from Trout Bog Lake, WI - 14NOV2007 hypolimnion | ecosystem: Environmental > Aquatic > Freshwater > Lake > Hypolimnion/Profundal zone ...
AACTCTGGCGAGGGTCTTAGGCGTTATGGGACTGGTTTCTATTGGTTTCATTTTGTTTTTATTAGTAACCTCTAATCCCTTTGAGCGTTTATTTCCTGCGCCCTTAGAAGGCCGTGATTTAAATCCTTTATTGCAAGATCCAGGGTTAGCGATTCATCCACCTATGCTATATATGGGGTATGTCGGCTTTTCTGTGGCCTTTGCTTTTGCGATTGCCGCATTATTAGAAGGTCGCTTAGATGCCGCTTGGGCAAGATGGTCTAGGCCTTGGACTAGTATGGCGTGGATGTTTTTAACGCTAGGTATTGCTTTGGGTAGTTGGTGGGCTTATTACGAATTAGGTTGGGGCGGTTGGTGGTTTTGGGATCCCGTTGAAAACGCTTCATTCATGCCTTGGTTGGTAGGTACTGCACTGATACATTCTTTAGCAGCGACTGAAAAGCGCGGCGTCTTTAAAACCTGGACGGTTTTATTGGCTATCTTTGCCTTTTCTTTAAGCTTGTTAGGTACTTTTTTAGTACGTTCTGGGGTATTAACATCCGTTCATGCTTTTGCTAGTGATCCCGCTAGAGGGCTTTTCATCTTAATATTTTTGGCAGTGGTCGTCGGTGGTTCTTTATTACTTTATGCTGTTAGAGCCCCGACTGTTAAAAGTAGCGCGACTTTTGAGTTAGCTTCCAGAGAATCAGCGATATTACTGAACAATGTCTTGTTAGTAGTCACTGCGGCCAGTATTTTATTAGGTACTTTATATCCTTTAGTAATTGATGCTCTAGGCTTAGGCAAAATTTCCGTAGGACCTCCGTATTTTAATGCCGTGTTTATTCCTTTAATGGCACCGCTGGCCATTGCAGTGGGTTTAGGTATGTTATTGCGTTGGAAAAAAGATTCTATAACCGAATTAGCACAACGAGTCCGTTGGATTATTGCCGCTTGTATTGCCGGTGGCTTGTTACTGCCTTTGCTTATGCCTTTTTATTCCTGGGGTGCAGCCTTAGGTTTGACCTTGGCTTTGTGGACGACTGCCATTACAGTACTTTCGTTTATTGATCGTTTAGGTACACAAGGCTTTACTTGGCAACGCTTGCAATCTATACCAACTGGGTTTTACGGTATGACTATTGCACATTTAGGCATTGCGGTATTTGTCATCGGTATTACTTTAACCAGTGTATATAGTGTGGAAAAAGATGTGCGTATGGCACCGAATGACAGTTTGGATATGTCAGGCTATATTTTTGAATTTCATGGTGTTAAACAAACTCAAGGCCCCAATTATATTGCTGAACAAGCTTTTGTAACCGTCAATCATAATGGTGAACAGGTAGCCAAGCTGGAGCCACAAAAACGTGTTTATCAAGTTCAAAAAATGCCCATGACCGAAGCGGCTATTGATGCGGGTTTGTTTAGAGATTTATTTGTCGCTATTGGCGAACCTTTAGGTAATCAAGGTGCATGGAGTTTACGGATTTATTATAAATCCTTCATTCGTTGGATATGGATAGGTGCGTTATTTATGGCGGTGGGTGGTTTGTGCGCAGCGTGTGATCGCCGCTATCGTGTTACAAAGCCGGTTTAATTAAAAATCTATTGTCCATAAGATCTCAGTATCATGCTTAAATATATTATTCCCTTACTATTATTCATTATTTTGGCTGTGTTTCTGGGCTTAGGATTAAACCTTAACCCCAAAGATATTCCCTCACCCTTCATCAATAAGCCTGCTCCAGAATTTTCTGCGCCTAAGCTTAATGCGCCGGAGCAGTCATTATCGCCTGCTGATTTAAAAGGTCAGGTATGGTTGTTTAATGTTTGGGCATCGTGGTGTGTATCTTGTCGTGCAGAGCATCCGGTACTCAATCAGTTTGCCAAACAATATGCTGTGGTGATTGTTGGTTTAAATTATAAGGATGAACCAGATGATGCCAAAAATTGGTTGAAAACCTTAGGTAATCCTTATACCGATAGTATTATGGATCAAGATGGTCGCATTGGTATTGATTATGGCGTTTACGGTGTACCAGAAACTTTTGTCATCGATAAAAAAGGTCTGATACGTTACAAACATACGGGACCTGTTTCCGCTGATGATGTACAAAAAACCTTTCTTCCTTTGATTGCCAAGCTAGAAGCCGAGTCTTAATGAAGCCTTTAATATTACTATTTTTATTGACGTTTACTATTAGCAGTCATGCAGTTGATTCACGTCAATTGTCTGATCCCAAGCAGCAAGAAAGCTACGAAACTTTAACCAAGGAATTGCGCTGCTTAGTTTGTCAAAATCAAACCATTGCTGATTCTAATGCCGAGCTGGCTAGCGACTTAAGACGACAAGTCTATGAAATGTTGCAACAAGGTAAATCCGAGCAAGAAATTATTCGTTTCATGACGGATCGCTATGGTGATTTTGTTTTATATAAGCCGCCATTTGAGGGTAAAACAAGTCTTTTGTGGATTGCTCCGGGGCTGTTTCTGTTCATGGGCTTGACGACAGTGTTTTTTGTTATTCGACGTAAAAAGGCATCGGCTCAAGCGCAAGTGGATAACTTAAACATAAGCTCTGAAAAGCAGAAGAAAATTCGCAGTTTATTAGAAAAAGGTGAACTCTCTTGAATAGTGTATTTTTGCTGTTTGTCGGTGTACTGATAGTCATCGCTTTTTTGTTTATTCTGCCACCGTTATGGCGTAAACAGTCTGATTTGAACGTGGATCTTGATCAGCGTAATGTAAAAATTGCTCAACATCGTTTAGCCGAACTTAAAGAAAACTTACGCTCAGGTGGGCTAAATCAAACTCAATATGATGAACAGTTAGCTGATCTTGAGCAGGCTTTAAGTGACGATTTAGATATTCAATCTAAAGTAAACCTAGTCTCTAAGCAAAGCCATTGGATAATCTATGTGCTTGTTATAGTCATGCCTTTATTAGCTGGAACACTGTATTGGTCGTTGGGTAATTTCCAAGCTGTTAGTCATAGTGCAGAAATGGCGATCGATCCTGATGTCATTAAAGTGGCTCAAATTAATAAAATGGTGAATGGTTTAGCTGAAAAGCTAAAAAATAATCCAGATGATGCTCAAGGTTGGTTAATGTTAGGGCGTTCTTATAATGTCTTGGAGCAACATGCGCTTGCATTAGACGCTTTTGCCAATGCTTATCGGCTACTGGGTGATCAAACTGAAATACTGCTGCTTTATGCGGATGCATTAGGTTATGTAAATGATCGAAATTTAACTGGTAAACCTTCTGAGCTTATTTCTAAAGCATTGGCTTTAGAGCCTGAGAATATGAAAGCCTTATGGTTAGCGGGTATGGCTAAAGCCCAGCAGGGTGATGCAGATACAGCCATGAAATTATGGAAGAAACTCGAGGCTCTATTACCACCTGGCTCAGAATATCAGCAAGAAATACAAAGCTTATTGGCTCAATTAAAAAGTGAAACAGCCACTGTTGCAACTCAACCCGAAACTGTCGCGACTACTTCTAGTGTTTCTATCGCTGTACAAGTGAGTTTAGCACCAGAACTGATTGAATCAGCCGCTGCAACGGATACTGTATTTGTGTATGCTCAAGCTTTATCGGGCCCTAAAATGCCTTTAGCTATCGCTCGTAAACAAGTGTCTGATTTACCGATAACTGTCAGCTTAAATGATACGATGGCTATGATGCCGACTATGAAATTATCAAACTTTAGTGAAGTTAAATTGTTGGCACGCGTTTCTAAGTCTGGCAATGCTATGGCGCAAGCGGGTGATCTAATAGGCAGTATTAATCAAGTTGTGGTTAGTGATAAAAACACTCAGCATATTATTATTAACGACTTAGTTAAATGAACGATCAGTCCATAAAATTTGATCTCGCTTTAATCAATCGCTACGATAAAGCAGGGCCTCGTTATACTTCTTATCCAACAGCTTTAGAACTGCATGAAGGTTTTGGTGATGAAGATTATCGCAGACATATTGCGAAGTCGAATGCGGCTGGCGGCCCCTTATCGTTGTATTTTCATATACCCTTTTGCGATACGGTTTGTTTTTATTGCGCATGCAATAAAATCGTAACCAAAAACAGGGCGCATGTAGAACCTTATTTAGAAAATCTGTGCAAAGAAATTGCTATGTTGGGAGATTTGTTCGATGCCAATCGGGTCGTCAATCAATTGCACTGGGGCGGGGGAACGCCAACCTTTTTAAATTATCAGCAAATGAAACAATTGATGGCGAAAACTTGTCAACATTTCTTGCTTAAAGATGATGATAGCGGCGAGTATTCGATAGAAGTTGATCCTAGAGAAACCAATGCCGATACTATTAAACAATTGCGTGAATTAGGTTTTAATCGTATCAGCATAGGGTTACAGGATTTTGATCCCGCTGTACAAAAAGCCGTTAATCGCCTGCAAAGCGAAGAGCAGACTTTTAGCGTGTTAGAATCTGCACGTAACGAAGGTTTTCGCTCTACTAATATTGATTTGATCTACGGTTTGCCGCTGCAAACAGTGGAAAGTTTTGCTATCACCTTGGATAAGATCTTAGCGGTAAGACCTGATCGTTTCTCCATATTTAATTATGCGCACATGCCAGCTCGCTTTAAAACTCAGCGCCAGATTAATGATAGTGATATGCCCAGTGCCGATGTTAAGTTAGCTATTCTGCAGATGATAGGCCAAAAGCTTATTGCAGCAGGTTATGTTTATATAGGTATGGATCACTTTGCTAAGCCTGATGATGAATTAGCCATTGCCCAACGAGAAGGTAAACTGCATCGAAATTTTCAAGGCTATTCTACGCATTCGGACTGTGATCTCATTGGTTTTGGGGTAACTTCAATCGGAAGAGTAGGGGATGCGTATATACAGAATGTAAAAGATTTAGAAAGCTACGACCAATTAATCAAGCAGCATAAGCTACCAGTATTTAAAGGCGTCGATTTAAATGATGATGATAAATTACGTCGCGAAGTCATTAGCCAGTTAATTTGTCATTTCGATTTAAATTTTGCAAACATCGAACTTGCGTTTAAGATTAAATTTAGTGAATACTTTGCAACAGAATTGACGGCATTACTAGTTATGCAAGCTGATGGCTTACTAACCTTATCTAGCAATGGTATAAAAGTATTGCCCGCAGGACGCTTGTTGATACGCAATATTTGTATGATCTTCGATAGCTATTTAGCATATAAACAACAGCAACTATTCTCAAAGGTTATTTAAATGAATGATGACAGAATAATTGAGCTGGAAATAAAAGTGGCTTATCAAGAAGACTTATTGCAGTTACTGAATAATATCGTCAGTCAGCAACAGCAACAAATTGATCGCATAACAGCAACTTGCAGCCTACTTAATGACCGTATTAAAAGTTTATCGACGGAAGGCAGTGCTGGCGAAAACGTCGATGAAACACCACCGCATTATTAATTAACACCCCTACCAAGAGCTTTAAAGATGACATTCCCTATTCAAGATTATGCCTTACTCGATGACGAAGAATGCGATGCCCGCATTATAGCCGCCAAAGCCCAATTAGGTAGTCGCTGTGTGGTTTTAGGCCACCATTATCAACGAGACGAAGTGTTTAAACATGCTGATTTTTCTGGAGACTCTTTAAAGTTATCTAGAGATGCGGCACAATCTGATGCTGAATATATTGTCTTTTGTGGCGTGCATTTTATGGCTGAAGTCGCTGACATCTTATCTCGCCCAGAACAAATCGCAATCTTGCCAGATTTAGCCGCTGGTTGTTCGATGGCTGATATGGCTAATTTGCTTAAAGTGAAGAAGTGTTGGCAAGAATTAGCGCAAGTGATTGATGTAGATAATGAAGTTACACCGGTTACTTACATCAATTCTGCGGCCGATTTAAAAGCTTTTTGTGGTGAACATGAAGGTATCGTTTGCACTTCATCCAATGCTCAGAAAATATTGGAGTGGAGTTTTGCAAAACGCGAAAAAGTTCTATTTTTCCCCGACCAACATTTAGGTCGTAATACCGGTTACCGCATGGGTATTCCCTTAGAAGATATGGTGACCTGGGACTTTAATAAACCCATGGGCGGTTTAACAGAAGAGCAAATACGCAAAGCTAAAATCATCTTATGGAACGGTTATTGTTCAGTGCATCAAGTCTTTAAGCCTGAACAAATCGATAACTTTTTAGAGCGCTTTCCAGAAACGAAAATCATTTCTCATCCAGAAGCCTGTTTTGAAGTCTGCGAAAAAGCAGATTATGTAGGCTCTACCGAATACATATTAACAACAGTACGGGCAGCAGCAGCGAACACCCGTTGGTTGGTTGCGACTGAATTGAATTTAGTTAATCGCCTACATGACGAATGTAAAGCTGATGGCAAGAATGTACATTTTATGTCGCCAACATTATGCATGTGTTCAACCATGTTTAGAACTGATCCACAGCATTTAGCTTGGGTACTCGAAAATCTAGCCGCAGGCCATGTGATTAATCAGATTTCTGTACCTAAAGCAGAGGCTATCTTGGCTAAAAAGGCGTTAGATAATATGTTGTCTATTAACTAAATCAGATAGGATTTACTCAACATGAATCATTATGAACAAAGTAAAAAAGCAAGACGTGTGGCCTCAGTGGTCTATCTAGTGGTCTTGGCCGTAATACTAGGTGGCACTTACATATCGCAACAAAACAAAGCCGCAGCAAAAGCTGAGGGAAGTGTTCAGCCTGAGAAGGTCAATAGTATATAAAAGAGTGGCGTGTAAGGTGGGTAAACAGTTTTATCATTTGCCCACCTTACACGATACAGATATCTTTGAGTAAAATAAAAAACAATCAATTATTTAGACTAAACTTAAGGATTAGCTCATGCAAGTTGCAATTAACCTCATGAGCGGCACGGACTTTGGTCTTGTTCAGAACGGTATATATGCCGGAAACACTTTTGTCGCTTATGCTCGAAAAGACTTATTCCGGCCTACTAGCCTACTAGGCCACCAACCATCAATTAGAACCCAATACTTTTTGTTTACGTGCTAATTTCTTAGCCGCTTTTTCCTCGCGAATAATACCGACTTCTATGAGTTCTTCTTCCATCATCGGAGGCGTTTCGAGGCTGAGTCTTCCAATAGTGCCGGCACGTAATTCGGTTAAGAATAGTTTAGACACTCTGTCCATATCAATGCGGCCACCTGAACGCAAACAACCGCGACTTTTACCTATGGCTTCTAATAATTGCAGCTCTGTTTCGGGTGCCTGTTTTAATTCATAACGGGTTTTAACTAAATCTGGATAATGTTTTAACAAATAGTCAGCGGCAAAATAAGCAATATGATCATGGCTAATCGCGGTATCTTTAATAGCTCCTGTTGTAGCTAATCGAAAGCCGCTATTTTTGTTTTCCACATTCGGCCATAGTAATCCTGGGGTATCGACTAAAATAATACCGTTACCAATATCGATACGCTGTTGCATTTTGGTTATGGCAGGTTCATTGCCTGTTTTAGCAATCATTCTGCCAGCTAAGATATTAATCAGCGTTGATTTTCCTACATTCGGTATACCCATAATCAAAGTATGGATGGGTTTATCACTCGAACCTTTATTAGGAACCATTTTGTGACACAAATCTGTCAGTTGGCGTATCTTTTCGGGTTGATCAACCGTTACCGCGATGGTTTTTACGTTTTGCTCTTGTTCTAAATAAGTTTGCCATTGTTCGGTGATGATAGGATCAGCCAGATCACTTTTACTGAGTACTTTAATGCATGGTTTATTACCACGTATCTGGCTAAGCATGGGATTTTGACTGCTAAAGGGGATGCGAGCGTCGATGACTTCAATCATCAAATCAACCTGATGTAGCGTTTCTTTGATTTCTTTGCTGGCCTTGTGCATGTGACCGGGGTACCACTGAATGAGCATAATATTTTAAAAGAATAAGAGAATGTTGGATATAGTGAGTAAAATACTGAATTTACCAGTGATTGTAACTGTTAAGTTACACAATACCAGATTGCGGACTTTAAAAGTAGCGAAATTCTGACCTAGAGAAGGAAGGAATGAGCTTATATTGCCGATCGTAATGTAGCGATAATACGAACTGTGTTGTGTAGATACCTATGCCTAGTCAGGAGGAAGTGTTGTTACGATGTACTATTGATTATTCATTGCCTAGGCACCCACAAATGTTTACTTCGTAAGGTTATAAAGCATGTCAAAATCAAACAAAAAAGAAATCAACTGGTTACCAGTTGTGGAAGCACATGATTACCCAGCAGCAGAATCTTATTTAAGTATTATTTATAATCCAGCCAAAGTGGCTCAAATTGTCGACAATCTAAAAGCCTCTAACTTAGTTCAGTTTAAAGCTAAGGATATTTTTCGAGCTTCAAAGTTATCATTATTGGGCGTGAGTAATTCCCATGTGCAAAAAGATAGTAAGAAGATTAATAAAGGTATCGCCTTGTCACCTTTATTATTAGTGAGAGATGAGCTTAATGGACTCGTTATTATTGCTGATGGTTATCATCGTTTATGTGCTATCTATGAATTTGATGAAGATGCTCTGATTTTTTGTAAAATTGTTTAGTTTTGGTATGTGCGCGAAAATCTTAAAATCCCCGAGCCCCCCCCTTTTACTAAGCATAGGTATCTCCACAAATAATTGTTAGCATTCCCAAGCAAGAACGATAACATTGTGGTGAAGATCGTAGGGGCGTATTGCATACGCCCCTACGGTGTTTTTTATCGTTTCCACACCGATAAGAAACTTGTGTAGATACCTATTTTTACTAAGGGGGGATTCGTTTAAATGTTGCTACTTCATAAAGCTGAGTTTTAAACCATGAATTTTAACGCTCTTAATATTCAAGCGCTATCCAAGCATTTATTACTAGCCGATTTAGTAGCAGGGTTATCAGTCGCTTTTATATTGTTACCCGAAGCCGTCGCTTATGCGGCGATTGCTCACTTGACTATACAAGCATCGATAACTGCTGCATTAATTGGTTTAGTGGTTTATGCGCTGTTAGGTGATAGTCCTTTTGCGATAGTGGCACCGACATCTTCTGCTGCGGCTTTATTAGCTGCAGTCGTTTTATCTATGCGTCCTTCTGATACTGAGGCCATAGTAAGTTTAGGTTCTGCTTTAGTAATACTCACGGGCTTGGGCTTATTGATGTTGTCAAAAGCAAAGTTAGGGCGGTTATCTGCTTTTGTATCTAGGCCTGTGCTACATGGTTTTTCCTTTGCTTTGGCTGTGACCATTATCAGCAAACAAATACCGATTATGCTGGGCATTACTTTGCAAGCGCCCAATTTGTATAAATTGTATGTAGAACTCGTTTTAAGGATTGAAGAAGCATCGCTTTGGAGTGCTGTACTCGGTGTGCTTGCTTTATTTTTATTGTCATTATTAAAGCGTTGGCCAACCTTGCCTGGTGCTTTTATTGTTTTGGTTTTAGGTATTATCCTAAGCCATAGTATTAATTTGGCAGATTATCAAGTCGCTACCGTAGGCTCAGTTTTAATACATCTGCCTGAATTAAGCATTCCACAATTGCCATTAGAAAAATGGTTGCAGTTAGCGGAATTAGCTTGTGGTTTGATGGTGATTATCGTCGCAGAATCTTGGGGTAGTATTCGGAGTCTTTCTTTAATACATGGGGATAAAGTTGATTCTAATCGCGAGTTATTAGCCTTAGGTGTGGCAAACTTAGGCTCAGGACTATTGCAGGGTATGCCTGTGGGTGCGGGTTTTTCGGTCAGTTCTGCTGATGAAGATGCCGGTGCCAAAACAAAAATGGCAGGCGTTATCGCTGCAAGTGTGTTGTTGCTCATGGCTGTTTTTGGCAAACAATGGATCGCCTTAATTCCTCAACCTATAGTGGCAGCGGCTGTTATTAATGCTTTAAGCCACGCCTTAAATCCAAAAGCATTATTGTTATTATGGCGTATCAATAGAGATCAATATTTAGCCTTGGTGGCCATTGCTACAGTACTCGCTTTTGGGGTGTTGCACGGTATGTTGATTGCGGTCGCTTTATCGTTAGCCTTAGCGATACGATCATTTAGTCAGCCCGTTGTAAGAGAGTTGGCAGAATTAGGCAGTTCACGAGACTATGTGGATAGAGAAAATCATCCTAAAGCTTTGCCTCAAGATAAATTATTAATCCTACGTCCTGAAGCGCCTTTGTTTTTTGCCAGTGTTGAAGGCTTATTGGCAGAAATATATCGCTTATTAAAAATGCGTAAAGACACAGATATTCTTATCATTAGCTTAGAGCAAAGTGCTGACTTAGATAGTACCTCAGTGGAATCTTTAATAGAGTTTGCTGAGCACTTAACGCAGCGTAATAAAGTGCTTTTATTAGCGAGAGTTAAAGACCCTTTGCGATTGTTATTATTAAAATTAGCGCCCGCGCAATTTCAACATAAAATGTTTTGGAGTGTCGCCGATGCGGTAGCGGGTGCTCTAAAAATAAAGCAGAATTAATCACCGGCAATTGCAATTAAAGCATTTAGGTAGGGTTGCGCTATCGCTAACCCAACCTACAAAAACTTTTAAGCTGTCACAACTGCAAGTACGGGGAATAATGCTGATAAACCTTTAGCAATAAATTCTACCGCGATGGCGGCTAGCATTAATCCCATTACTCTAGTTATTACATTGAGACCGGTCTGCCCCATGAATCCAGCTATTTTTGGAGCAACCAGCATAGCGATCCATACAATCAATGAGATTGATAAAATTACAGCACTCATTAATAAATAATGCAGCCAGGTGTGGCCCATGTGCCCATAGACGATGGTGGTGCTAATAGCACCTGGTCCGCTTAATAATGGAATGGCTAAAGGCACTACAGCAACTGATTCTTTTTCGGAGGATTCAGCTTGTTCTTCTGGGGTGTGTCTAGCGCGGTCTGGGGTCGCATGTAACATCCTCAAGCCCATTAATAATATCAATATGCCACCCGCTACACGGAATGAGGGAAGACCAATGCTGAAGAAATTCAGTATGGGTTCGCCTGCCAGTAATGAAATCTGTAACACCATAAATACAGCGGAGGCGCACACTAAAGCAGTGCGTTTTTTGTCTGCTAGTGACTTAGCCGCTGTTAATGCCATAAAAGTCGGTATAGCGCCTAGCGGATTAACGACAGAAATTAGCCCTGCAGAAAGTTGTATATATTCGTTGAAGTTTGGCATGAGCATTGAGTTATGGTGATTTAGATTACTTGAATAGGTGCTTAAAGAACCAATACCGAATTTTGTTAAGGATAAAGCAGCCAGAGCGCGACCAGAGGGGCGATATTCAATAGGATGATCCCTATTTTGTAGGCAGCCATGCCTGCATAATGAAATACATCAAAGGTTTCAGATGAAAAATGAAACCAGCGCTTGTGGAGTTGATAAAGCCAGTCATGGGCAAAGCTAAATATGCAAAACCATATTATGAGTAGCGCATAGTTGAAGGCTAAACTATAAAGTAAAAGTGTTTTGATGGTATCGGGATTCATAAATGCATGAGTTTGGTAATTGATTCATTCGAGACTATTGGGTTAGCGCCTTCATGGCTTGCAACCAGAGCCCCTAATGCACAGGCAAAATCTAGTGCTTTTTGTGGCGACTCATTGCTTAATAATTGACTTATTAAACCTGCAAGAAAAGAGTCACCGGCACCTACAGTATCGGCAATAATAACTTTATAGCCACTGTTAAAATAAAATCGCTCATTGTAATACAAAACCGCGCCATGACTGCCTTTTGTAACACAAATGCTTTTTGTATGAGTTTGTTTAGCAATAAAAACCATGTTTTCTTCTAGGGACTCATAAGGAGACTTTAAATAGTCTCTGATCTCTAACAGTTCATCATCGTTAAATTTAATAACGTCAGCTTGCTGCATTAAATCAATAAGTAATTCTTTATTATAAAAAGGTGCGCGTAGGTTTACGTCAAAGATTTTATAGTTGGCTATTTTAAGTAGCTTTTGCAAGCTGCTATATGACCTTTCGTCCCTACAAACCAAACTCCCAAAAACTAGGATATTTGCATTTATTGTTGCATTGCTTGCTACGGCTGTCGCTTCGATGCTATCCCAAGCTACTGGATAATTAATGTTATAGGTAGCAGAGCCATGCTTATCTAATTGGACGAGAACCTCGCCTGTAGATAAGCTTTGATCTATTTGAAGTGTCTCTGTAGAAATATTATTGGCTTGAATAAAAGCTAATAATTCTTTTCCCAAAGCATCATTGCCAACTCTACTGATTATTTGTACATTTATCCCTAATGAGGCTAACCGCAGTGCCACATTCAACGGTGCGCCACCGATTTTTTTGTAAGCAGGGAAAACGTCAAACAAAACTTCTCCAAAACATAGGACTGTTTTTTTCATAAAGACTCGATGCTTGCTAGATTCATTCGTTATTTGTATAAAGTTATAGAGTCGAAAAGCTTTTATTTAGAAACTTGCTCCTTAGTTTCTTTGATAATGGGAAGTGCACCTGTATCCAGAAAATGCTGTAAATAATCAGGGATTTGTATTGCTGGTTGAGATACTCCTAGTTTGTTTTCCGTCCAGTCTATTAATTCTTCGCTACCCCATGAAAATAAATAAGCAACAGCAAATACCAGTGTTCCGCGGAGTATACCTTTAGCTAAACATCGGCTTTCAAGATAAATACGAACATATTTGTCGGCAATGATAAAGACTAGCGTGGAAATAATTAGATTCCATAGGGAAGGTAGGGTGAACATTGTGAGTTACTCTTGGCTTAAATGAGTTTAATTATGACTCAAAGTGGAGCGTAAAGGTAATTACGCTAATAATTAAATAAGATTCGCTGATGCTCGATTTTTTTTGCAGCTTAGGTTAGCAAAAGCCGACAAAATGAGCTACAAGATGTCGGGTTACGCTATCGCTAACTCGACCTACATGCTGATTGCAATCGAATGTATATAGAAAAATCTTTTAAAAGGGCGTATGCAATACGCCCCTACCAGCAATTTATTATTCACTCGCCCGCTCTTAAGTTTAGCTAGTAGGCCGGAATAAGACTTTACTAGCGCAGCGAGTAAAGCGTTTCCGGCATAGCTAGAGCTCCTGTGTCGGAACTCGAACCTGCGCTACGCTAGCAAGATACTACCGAACAATGTTTCCAAGCTAAATTATCGTTACAGCGCAATCTGTAGGGGCGAATTTATTCGCCCTTTTTAAATGACGTTGAAGATTGTAATTTGATGATTGCAAGTGAGTGTATGTATGTAGAAAATCTTATTAAAAGGGCGTATGCAATACGAATTTATTATTATCTCCTAGGCTCGTAGCTCATGCCGTAAGGATTTCTAAGATTATGTGCCGAATCAATATAAGACAAATAATGTATTTAAAAATAAACGTAGTCTTACGATAATTTATAAACTTAAGCTTTAAAATAAAGGCAAATAACGCCGTTAATCGACGCTTTGTCTGGATTTTATTTTTGTAATAATTATTTAACAAACTACAAACTTACTTTCTATGCCGGCAAATACAATTTTAGCAAGCAAGTAGAACTAACTTTACTAAGGGCTTGCAATGACTCATGAAATTAACTCCGCTTTACAACAAGCACTCCAACAATGCGCTGCTGAACCTATCCATCAATTAGGGGCTATCCAAGCCCATGGTGTCGCACTGGTTTTAAGTTCATCTTCTGAACACAGCATCATTCAAGCCAGTGAAAATTTGGCAACCCTGCTAAGCGTATCCGCAGATTTCGCCTTAAATCAATCTTTGTCAGAAGTATTAGGTGAAACGGCTGCTAATCAAGTGGAATTACTTATTGTTACAGCCCTTCAGTCTCCTACACAGACCGCTATAGGTGTTGTTGAACTAACAAACCACATAATGATTAAACTTGATGCCCATATCTTTTTTTCAGAGGGTTTTCCTGTATTGGAGTTATGCAATGACTCTTGCTGTGCTAAGCCTGAGGATTTAACAGTCCTACTGCTAAAAAATCAAGCCCTATTACTAGAAGGGGAAGACGAAGAGCATTTAGTCGATTACTTACAAAAAACAGCCTGCGTAGTTCGAGAAATAATGGCTTACGACAATGTTATGATTTATCGTTTTGATGAGAATTGGGATGGTCAAGTTATCGCTCAGAGTCGTTGTGAAGCTGCGACTGATTATTTAGGTAATCATTTTCCCGCGAGTGATATTCCTCCTCAAGCTAGAGCACTTTATACAAAAAACTTAGTTAGGGTACTGGCAGATGTTAATGCCTCTCCTATTGGCTTTAAACCAGCGCTTAATCCGCATACCAATGCCCCTTTGAATTTAAGTTCATCGACTTTACGTAGCTTATCGCCTATTCATCTTAGCTATTTACGTAATATGGGTACAGCTGCAACTATGACTATTTCATTGCTACAAAATGGCAAATTGTGGGGCTTAATCGCCTGTCATCATCTTACCCCAAAAAGAATATCTGTATGTTTGCAGAACACCGCACAGTTAATCAGTAATATGATTGCGAGCAAACTAGCCATGCTTAAATGGTCAAAAAAGTATACTTTGACGAATAAGTTTTTGCATTTTAATGTCCAGATTGTCAGCTTGTTAAGTAAGCTATCAAAAAGTATGTACAAAGATTTCCTTCCTGAATTAATGTCATTATTAAACGCCTCAGGTATTATTATTGTCGTTGATGGTGAGTGTTTTGTCTGCGGTATTACGCCAATCCAAAGCGATATCACGAACTTATTAGCTTGGTTAAATCAACATATTAGCGAGGGCTATATAGTCAGTAATCAATTATCTAAAGAATTTATCGACTCTGCAGCTTATCAGGATAAAGTTTCGGGCTTATTAGCTATTAGTCCAATGGGGACTAGTCAAAATTGCATCGTTTGGTTACGCCAAGAAAAACTCCAGACCGTTAACTGGGCTGGTACTTATGCCCAAGGCTTAACTCATATAGCAGATCGACAATATCAGTTATCACCTAGACAATCATTTGATACTTGGTCTGAGACGTGGCGAGGGCGTGCTGAGCCTTGGTCAGAAGATGAAGTTGAGTTAGCGCAATTTTACTCCGAACACAGAACGGCCAATATAATGGCAATGTCGCTTCGCGAGGAAATGCAGTCTTAATGGTTCTGAGTAATTTTAAGTTTTGGCCAGAATTACACTACCCAAACCCAAGCCTAGCGCGTGACAGCGTTTCCTGCTTTGGATTACTACAAGTGCCGAAAACACCACCACACCTTACGCTAGCAAGATACTACTGAAACAATGTTTCCAAGCTAAATTATCGTTACAGCGTAATTTCTAGGGGCGAATTTATTCGCCCTTTTTAAATGACGTTGAAGATTGTAGTTTGATGATTGCAATCGAATGTATGAACAAAAATCATTTTAAAAGGGCGTATGCAATACGCCCCTACCAGCAATTTATTATTCACTCGCCCGCTCTTAAGTTTAGCTAGTAGGCCGGAATAAGACTTTACAAGCGCAGCGAGTAAAGCGTTTCCGGCATAGGTAGAGTTCCTGTGTTGGAACTCGAACCTGCGCTACGCTAGCAAGATACTACCGAAACAATGTTACCAAGCTAAATTAGCGTTACAGCGTAATCTGTAGGGGCGAATTTATTCGCCCTTTTTAAATGACGTTGAAGATTGTAGTTTGATGATTGCAATCGAATGTATGAATAAAAATCATTTTAAAAGGGCGTATTCAATACGCCCCTACCAGCAATTTATTATTCACTCGCCCGCTCTTAAGTTTAGCTAATAGGCCGGAATAAGACTTTACTAGCGCAGCGAGTAAAGCGTTTTCGGCATAGGTAGTGAGAATAATACTTTAGGTCACGCTAGCTACCATACAGACAATTTTTCGAGTAAATTCATCCGCCTTATGTTCAAATGGCAAGTATGCAGTATGTCTGTATTTTTAGCCTGAGAGATAATTATGAAAAGTCATTTTTTTGCTTACATCAGTAAAATTCGTTGGTTACAGCGTTGGGGTTTAAAGCGTAATACGGTTACTGAGAATGTGATGGAACATAGTTGGGAGGTCTCTGTGATTGCTCATGCACTGGCTTTAATAAGAAATTGTTATTTTGAAGGTACTCTTGATGTTAATACTATTGTGATTGCTGCGCTTTATCATGATTGTAGTGAGGTTTTAACGGGTGATATGCCATCACCAATAAAATACCATTCGCCTGAAATAACTAAAGCTTATAAGTTAATCGAAAAGAAAGCTGAACATGAATTAATAAATCTTTTACCTGAAAAGCTTAAAGCGCAATACAGGCCTTTTATGCTGGAAGAAGAATTGCCCAAAGAACATAAAGTCATTATAAAGGCAGCGGATACCATTTCTGCTTATTTGAAATGCAAAATGGAAGTGGCAGCGGGAAATCAGGAGTTTTCTATTGCTGAAAAAGATATAGAGGCGAAATTAAAGGCCATTAATTTGCCAGAAGTTCAATATTTTTTAGATACGTTTACTTCAAGTTATGAATTAACATTAGATGAATTGTTTAAGTAAGAACTAGAAAAGCCTCTTTAGCTTAGTGGTTCGTGTTGTTTAAACTATTGATACTGGGTATGACTTTTTTATCAATGATTTCTGACATAGTTAGTTCTATTTTTAGGTTCTGTTTGAGAACTAATAGGCGACGACCTAGTTAGCTGTGTGAATGTTTTTTTATTTTTTTTGGTTCCATCAAAAACATTCGAAGGGTGTTTGAACTGAGAGCGTTTAATAACTACTTTTTTTAGGGGGGTCGATTTTACATAGTGATGTATTATTTTATACTTTGTAAGTATCGTAACAGGCTCTATCTTATTCTCAATGTTTTGCTGATTTGTTGAATCCATATCGACATTTTTTCTGTTAAATTCAAAACTTTCATATTTAGTTTTTAAATCCCTGATGTTTCCTTGTAGCTGAGTCGTTAATTCTATTAATTTTGTGTTACTTGCTTGAGTGTTATAAACCAAGGTACTCAGGAATGCTATCGCTACTAAGGCGCACAAGCTAAATCCCAATGAGATATAAGAGATTCGAAGTGATTTCTTAAGCTTATTTTCATAAGCTTTAATTGAATTATTTGCGGCTTGGCTTGTTGCAATGCCATCCTCTCCTAGTTCATTGCTGTTTAGATTTAATGGGTCGTCAGATAAAGGTTTTTTTATTGCCATCATAGCTGGCGTGATGGTAGGGATTTCAATATCCATATAGCTATCTAGTGAGATATCAGTTTCTATGCCTCTTAACCGTTCATCATCGGGGTGGTCAAATACATTAAACGCCTCAGTAAATTTATTTTTATCGAGTTTCTCTATGTCGGTTAAAGTGGGTTCTTCTTTGATATTGAAATCAGTGGCATTAATTGTGTTATCAAAGGAGTTAGAATCTGAAGATAGGGGGTCATAATCAACTGGCTTTATAAATTCTTCACCCGAAACGACATGATGATCATCCATAACATCGTCTAACGAAACGGGCGACAGCTCCCAATCTTTACGCATTAAATCCAAATCCGCCAAAATAAATTCTTCATATTGCTCGTTTATGTCTTCGAAAGAATTAATAGGCTTAGAGCTACGTTTTTTAGTCATTATAGATAGTTAGGTAGTAGAGAGTTAGGGAATTAATCAAATTTTGTGAAGTAACTATTTAATTAAGAGTAGTCATTTAATAGTAAAAATACTTAATTTTGGTAAAGGTTCATTACATTTAGTGCTAAACTCATAAAAAAACTCTTATATATAATAACATGCAACTATCCATTACTGCTTTAGGTAGCAACCAAATCAATTTTATAGTAGAAATTTTACCCGCTATAAGAGATTGTAATTGTAGTATTTTAGAAATAAGATCATCGAGGCTAGGCAAATCTGCTGCAGCCTATTTGTTGGTGCAAGGTAACTGGAATCAGATTGCTAAGCTTGAAACGACCTTAGATAATATTCAAAAGCGTCTTGATATTAAGCTTCATTTATTGCGTCCCGAACAAAAAGATAAGGAAAAAGACAAAGATTGCTTGCCTTACTCACTAGAGACTATCTCTTTAGATAGAGATAATGTTATTGAATCTATTACTTCTTTTCTGTTTGATCGTGACGTTGCAATAGAAGAAATTTCAGGTAGTTCATATCAAGCGGCCTATATACAATCTGCTGTGTTTTCGACCAAATTCATCATATTAATTCCATCACAACTGCCTCTTTTAAATTTAAGAGAAGAGTTTTTAGATTTTTGTGATCAATTAAATATTGATGCCATTCTTGAACCTGTAAAACGCTAGGTAATTATGAACCCTATTAATATTGGCGATGCCGTTACTGATTTTGTAGCTTTATCTACTGGCGATAAGAACATTAACTTATCTGATTATTTAGGACGCTATGTTGTTATTTATTTTTATCCTAAAGATAGTACGCCTGGCTGTACTCAAGAAGGTATCGCTTTTCGTGACGCTTATGATAAATTTACAGCTTTGAATGCTGTTATATTGGGAGTATCTCGAGACAGTATTCGACTACACGAAAATTTTAAAGCTAAACAGGCATTTCCGTTTGATTTACTCTCAGATTCTGATGAAGCTTTATGTTCCTTATTTGATGTCATTAAAATGAAAGCTATGTATGGCAAGCAAGTAAGAGGCATAGAGCGTAGCAC
>Ga0214229_100245_pt1 | contig 16991 bp, 19 predicted proteins | sample TroBogypolimnion_38_FD_153067 | JGI IMG/M metagenome (GOLD analysis project Ga0214229, IMG submission 153067) | Freshwater microbial communities from Trout Bog Lake, WI - 14NOV2007 hypolimnion | ecosystem: Environmental > Aquatic > Freshwater > Lake > Hypolimnion/Profundal zone ...
CTATCGTTATAATTACTTTTTCCAACAGAGCTTAAGCGATGACTAAATACGTTTTTGTCACTGGTGGCGTGGTTTCTTCCTTAGGGAAAGGAATTGCAGCTGCCTCGCTTGCCGCGATTCTTGAATCCCGCGGCCTGAAAGTCACCCTCCTAAAATTAGACCCCTACATTAACGTTGATCCAGGCACCATGAGTCCGTTTCAGCATGGCGAAGTTTTCGTTACAGAAGATGGCGCGGAAACGGATCTGGATCTGGGTCACTATGAGCGCTTCGTGTCAGCAAAGATGCGTAAGAGCAATAACTTCACAACTGGTCAAATTTATGAATCTGTGATTCGTAAAGAGCGCCGCGGTGAGTATCTAGGTAAGACGGTTCAAGTCATTCCCCATATTACAAATGAAATTCAGGCCTTTGTAGAGCGCGGTGCCCTTGCTAGTCATGATGGAAAGGCCGATGTAGCAATTTGTGAGATCGGTGGGACTGTGGGTGATATCGAATCACTCCCGTTCTTGGAAGCTGCGAGACAGATGAGTTTACGTTTACCGGCGCACAGTTGCGCTTTCGTCCACTTAACTCTAGTGCCTTATATCAGCAGCGCAGGCGAGTTAAAAACGAAACCGACTCAACACTCTGTACAGAAATTACGTGAGATCGGCATCATGCCAACGGTGTTGTTATGTCGCGCGGATCGGCCCATACCCGAAGATGAGAGGGCGAAAATTTCCCTCTTTTCCAACGTACGGGAAGAAGCCGTCATTTCTGTTTGGGATGTAGATACGATCTATAAAATTCCAGAGATGCTCCATGCACAAAAGATGGATGATTTAATCTGCCGTGAACTGGATATCCAGGCTAAACCTGCAGACCTTTCCGTGTGGGCTAACTTAGTTTATGAAATGGCCAACCCACAACACGAAGTGACGATTGGTATGGTTGGTAAGTACGTTGATCTAACTGAATCTTATAAGTCGTTGATAGAGGCCTTGCGTCATGCAGGTATCCACAATCACACTAAAGTCAATATTACCTATATCGACTCAGAGCAGATTGAGACCAATGGTGTTGACTGCCTCAGTAATTTAGATGCGATCCTGGTGCCTGGTGGTTTTGGTAAACGGGGTACCGAAGGAAAGATTGCGGCAATTCGTTATGCAAGAGAAAATCAAATCCCCTATTTAGGAATCTGTCTTGGTATGCAATTGGCTGTGATTGAGTTTGCACGTCATGTTGCCAATATCGACCAAGCAAACAGCACCGAATTTGATCCTGATACCGACCATCCTGTTGTGGCTTTAATTACAGAATGGAAAGATCGTGAAGGTCGAGTTGAAAAACGCGGCAATGATTCTGATCTTGGCGGCACAATGCGCTTAGGTTCGCAACGCTGCCCAGTCCAGCCCAATACCTTGGCTCATAAGATCTATGGAGCCGAAGTAAATGAACGACATCGTCATCGCTATGAGGTGAATAACGTTTACGTGCCACGCCTTGAAAAATCCGGTCTGATAATTTCCGCTAGAACACCAAGCGAGTCCTTGCCTGAAATGATGGAGCTGCCGCAAGCCATGCATCCATGGTTCTTTGGTGTGCAATTCCATCCAGAATTCACTTCAACGCCACGTGATGGGCACCCCTTATTTCTTGCCTATATTAAAGCCGCGCTTGCTCACCACGATGCTTCGCAGAAGTTAGCAGCCTAATGCCACATCAGAATATCTAAGGACTTTTCATGAAACTCTGTGGATTTAATGTTGGTTTAGATCAGCGCTTCTTTTTAATTGCCGGCCCTTGTGTTATCGAGTCAGAACAATCTGCTTTGGATATTGCCGGTGAGTTAAAAGCGATCACGAGTGCACTCAATATTCCATTTATCTATAAATCTTCTTTTGATAAAGCCAATCGTTCTTCTGGCACATCATTTCGTGGCCTGGGCATGGAGAAGGGGCTAGAAATTCTAGCTAAGGTGAAGCGCGAAATCGGCGTAGCAGTGCTAACTGACGTACACGACATTACCGAAATTGCTGAAGTGGCTAAAGTGGTGGACGTGCTCCAGACTCCAGCCTTCCTGTGCAGGCAGACTGATTTCATTCGCGCTTGCGCTCAAAGCGGTAAGCCAGTCAACTTCAAGAAGGGTCAGTTCTTGTCCCCCTACGAGATGCTGAACGTCATTGAGAAAGCCAGGGCAGCCGCAAAGGAGGTTAATCTACCAGATCAGTTTATGGTTTGTGAACGCGGCGCTTCTTTTGGTTATAACAATTTAGTTTCTGATATGCGTAGCCTCGCTATCATGCGCGAAGCGAATGCCCCAGTGGTATTCGATGCAACCCACTCGGTTCAATTACCTGGCGGTCAAGGCAATAGCAGTGGCGGTCAACGAGAGTTTGTGCCCGTGCTTGCTAGAGCTGCGGTTGCTGTTGGCATCAGCGGCCTCTTTATGGAAACCCATCCTGATCCTGCTAAAGCACTTTCGGATGGCCCTAATGCCGTTCCCTTAAATCGCATGAAAGAGCTTCTGGAATCATTGGTTGCAATCGATACCGTGGTTAAAAAGGGCAATTCCTTTCTAGAAAACAGCTTTAAATAATTCACATTGTCTTTAGGAGATTTACATGAGCGCCATTGTTGACATCATCGGCAGAGAAGTTTTGGATTCTCGAGGTAACCCCACCGTTGAGTGTGATGTACTGCTCGAATCTGGCGTGATGGGTCGCGCAGCAGTGCCTTCTGGCGCATCTACTGGATCACGTGAAGCAATTGAATTGCGTGATGGTGATAAAACGCGTTACTTGGGCAAGGGTGTTTTGAAAGCCGTTCAGAACATCAATATCGAAATTGCTGAATCGATTCTGGGTCTTGATGCTTCAGAGCAAGCTTTTCTAGATCACACCTTAATTCAATTGGATGGCACACCCAATAAGGCACGCTTGGGTGCTAACGCTACTCTTGCGGTATCTATGGCCGTTGCGAGAGCAGCTGCCGAAGAAGCTGGCCTGCCTTTATATCGTTATTTTGGTGGCTCAGGCTCTATGCAACTCCCAGTACCTATGATGAATATCGTGAATGGTGGTGCGCACGCCAACAACAGTCTAGATATTCAAGAATTCATGATCATGCCGGTTGGTGCGAAAAGTTTTAGAGAAGCCTTGCGCTGTGGTGCGGAGATCTTTCATGAACTCAAAAAAATCATCGGCGCCCAAGGCATGCCGACCTCGGTGGGCGATGAGGGCGGCTTTGCCCCAAACTTCAAAAGCAATCATGAATGTTTAAGTACGATTCTCAAAGCGATTGAAGGGGCTGGATATGAAGCTGGCAATGACGTTTTACTGGCCTTAGATTGTGCTGCTAGCGAGTTTTACAAGGATGGTAAATATCAATTGGCGGGTGAAGGTTTGCAACTTTCCTCAAGCGAGTTCTCCGACTACCTTGGTCAGCTTGCCGATCAATTTCCGATCGTGTCGATCGAAGATGGTATGCATGAAAGCGATTGGGATGGATGGGCAGACATTACCCGTAAGCTTGGCAAAAAGATTCAACTGGTGGGCGATGATCTCTTCGTTACCAATACCAAAATTTTGCAGGAGGGGATCGATAAAGGTATTGCGAATTCCATTTTAATTAAGATCAATCAAATCGGCACTTTAACTGAAACCTTTGCTGCCATCGAAATGGCCAAGCGTGCCAATTACACGTCGGTCATCTCGCATCGCTCTGGCGAAACTGAAGATAGTACGATTGCGGATATTGCAGTTGGTACCAATGCTGGTCAGATTAAGACGGGATCACTTTCTCGCTCAGACCGCATCGCTAAATACAATCAATTGCTCCGCATTGAAGAAGATTTAGGCGATGTTTCCAGCTATCCAGGTAAATCTGTTTTCTATAATCTCAAGCGATAGTTCAATAAGTCTCCTGATACGACCATGCGCATTATTGTTTATTCCATGTTGGTATTGCTTCTGGTAATTCAATATCCGCTATGGTTAGGTAAGGGTGGCTGGCTTAAGGTTTATGAGATGGAGAAGCAACTTCAACTCCAACAGGCTAAGAATGGCGCTTTAGCGCTGCGCAACGCTAAGCTTGCTGGCGATGTTGCCGACTTAAAAGATGGTACTCGGGCCATTGAAGAGCGTGCCCGTGTAGAACACGGCATGATCAAGGAAGGCGAGTTTTTTGTGCAAATTCTCCCAAAAGAGGCGGTTACACCCAATCAAGACTCGGCAGATGGCATAAAAGCTAGTAAAAGCAAATAGTCTTTAATGCCCGCTGGATGGTGGACGGGTAGCGTCACTCAGAGAGTTGGTGCTGAACACTTGGCGACAGTCAACGGCATCAAACTCGTATTGCTTACCGCAAAAATCACAAGCGGTTTCTACCTTGCCTTGTTCAGTCAAAATGCTCTCCACTTCATCCTCGCCCAACATTCTCAGAATATCTGCGACTTTAGTCCGAGAGCAGCGACAAGCAAACTGAATGGGTCTGCTCGGAAAGCTGCGTACGCCATAGTGCGATGACTCTTCTAAAAAAAGGCGACGTAGGATTGTTTCTGGGGGCAGTGTTAAAAGCTCCTCATCAGTAATGGTCTCACCGAGTGCCTGAATGCGGGTCCAGCCTTCTGCCGCAGTATGGGGATCCAAATGAGCGTGACCACCAGAATCAGGTAAACGTTGCAAGAGTAGGCCGCCCACCTGAGAAGCATTGGAGGCCAACCAAATTCGGGTATCCAATTGTTCAGAATTTTGCATGTAGAGGCTAATGGCCTGCGATACGCTTTCAACTGGCCTTATTACTGCACCTTGATGGTCTTGCAAGGCCACAATGCCTTGATATGGGGGGTTGCCGGCTTGACGGTCAGCTGGATCAAGCGTAATGACCAATCGGCCACTGTTGCTGGCGTCTAGCATGTGAGCAAGGCTGGCATCATCTGGAATTTCAGAGGGATCTACGGACAGTTTGACCGTAGCACGCATGGATAGATCGGATTTGCATTCGACTACTAGCAAGGAGATTGGTCCAAGACTTTGGGCTTGAATAATGAGGGTTCCATCGAACTTGAGGCTAGCACTTAGCAGGGTGGCTGCAGCAACAAAATCACCCAATACCTTACGAACCGCAGGAGGATCATTGCGTCTCTCTAGAATAGCCTGCCAGGCAGTGCCAATCGAGACAATTTCACCCCGGACAGGGGCGCCATCACACATAAATACAAGAAGTTCATTCATACCCTAAAGTATCCACGTTTTTCAGAATTGTTCAGATTAAGCCTGACCTGAGATAATAGGGATTATGCAAATTCGTACACGTTTCGCCCCTAGTCCAACGGGCTTTATTCACTTGGGTAATCTTCGTAGCGCTCTATATCCTTGGGCTTTTGCTCGCCATCACCACGGTGACTTCATATTAAGAATTGAAGATACCGATGTAGAGAGGTCAACCCAAGAATCAGTCGATGTGATTCTCGAAGGTATGGCTTGGCTAGGTTTGGATATTGATGAAGGGCCGATCTACCAGATGCAGCGCATTGATCGTTATCGCGAAGTGATTAAGCAAATGCTCGAGCGTGGTTTAGCTTATCCCTGTTATATGAGTGAGGACGAGCTCAATCGTTTGCGTGATCTGCAAATGGCAAATAAAGAGAAGCCGCGCTATAACGGCTTATGGCGTCCAGAGCCCGGCAAAACACTTCCCGCTATTCCACCCGATATTTCTCCAGTGATCCGGTTTAAAAATCCTATTGGGGGCTCCGTCATTTGGGAAGATGCCGTCAAAGGCAGAATTGAAATCAGCAATGATGAGCTAGATGATCTCGTAATCGCCAGACCGGATGGGACGCCAACCTATAACTTCTGTGTCGTTGTTGATGATCTTGATATGAAAATCACCCATGTAATACGAGGTGATGATCACGTGAATAACACTCCAAGGCAAATTAATATTCTCAAAGCGCTTGGCGCAAACCCACCGATCTACGCCCATCTACCAACCGTCTTAAATGACCAGGGCGAGAAAATGAGCAAACGCAGTGGTGCCATGAGTGTGCGCGATTACCAAAAAGAAGGCTATTTACCTGAAGCTATTTTGAACTACCTTGCTCGCTTAGGTTGGTCGCACGGTGACGCAGAGGTTTTCACCAAAGAGCAATTTGTCGCTTGGTTTGATCTTGCTAATCTTGGCAGATCTCCAGCCCAACATAATCCTGAAAAGTTACTTTGGCTTAATCATCACTATATTCAAGAGGCTGATCCAAAGTTATTAGCGGAGGCTGTCAGACCGTTCGCAGATGAACGTGGTATCGATATAGAGCAGGGTCCAAACTTTATTCAAGTGGTTTCCTTGTTAAAGGATAGAGCAAATACCTTAATTGAAATTGCAGAGGGTGCAAAACTGTTTTACTCGCCGGCACCTGAGCTAACAGCAGCTCAGATAGCCGAAAATATACCGAATGCGATTAAGCCCGTAATTCAAGACTTGATAGTGGCAATTGAACAAGCAGAGGCTAGCAAGGAAGCTTATTCAGCCGCCTTCAAACAGGTGCTTGCAAAACACCAGTTAAAAATGCCGGCACTTGCCATGCCAGTGAGGTATGCCTTATTCGCCACTACCCAAACGCCTGCCATTGATTCGGTCTTGGTCGTTTTGGGTAAAGAAGAAAGCTTAAAACGCCTTGCTAAGGTTGCCAGCTAGGTAAATTGCCTCTCATGGACAAAATAGGATAAAATCTTGGATTGTTTTGATTGTCTTGTGGTTATTTTGCGAGATTTAGGGGGTATAGCTCAGCTGGGAGAGCGCTTGCATGGCATGCAAGAGGTCAGCGGTTCGATCCCGCTTATCTCCACCAATAAATCTGCGAGATAATCGTAGTGTTCCAGGTCCCCATCGTCTAGAGGCCTAGGACATCACCCTTTCACGGTGAGTACGGGGGTTCGAATCCCCCTGGGGACGCCAGATTTTCTGGTTGTAGCATAAGCAGTATTGGTATTACTTGATGTAATTTGGAGCGGTAGTTCAGTTGGTTAGAATATCTGCCTGTCACGCAGAGGGTCGCGGGTTCGAGTCCCGTCCGTTCCGCCAAATTCAATAAAAAAGCCCTTTTTAGAAGGGCTTTTTTATATTCCAATTCTGAAGAATTACTTTTTATTGTCTGTCGGCGAAGCGCTTAAATAATTAGAGCTATCAGTTGCGTTCGAACTAGCACTGTCTGAAGAGGCATTGGCTGTAGAGGAGCCTGTACCTCCTGATGTAACTGCATTGGATGGGCTTGTCTTGGCTGCACTTGCTAAAGACGTTGTAGATGATGTTGAAGATTTACTTGTACCGCTTGAAGTGGTCGTTGAACCACTGGTTGAAGAGCTTGCAGAAGTAGCGCTCGCCTTACTAGCAGTGGAGCTAGTAGTGGCCGAAGTTGGATTAGCGACTGAACTAGATACAGAAGAAGTGGTAGTTTTACTAGCGGCATTCAAGGCGGCTGTTTTTGCTGCAGCTGCTTTTGCTGCTGCCTGTTGTTGGGCAAGTAAGGCTGCAGCAGCAGCCTTTTGGGCTGCAGTCTCTGTAACGGCTAATGCGCTGGAACCCATTGCTCCAATGGAAGCTACTAGTAATGCCGCAGATATAAATGAAATCGGTCTCATGATTGCTCCTAGTGCAAATTAGGCACTTCAAAATTGCCGCTTAGTCTTTCCAAGAGTATCAGAGTTTTGGCATGCACAGTACGAGCATCAAAAAGCTCATATTCCGCATCGCGAAATCGCAAAATTCCCTGGATGTTGTTTTTGCTCATTTTGGCTTGGTTATAAGCCTTAGTGGCTGCCTCCAAACGCTCTTTTGCAGACTGGTATTGAAGATAAGTTTGATTAATCTCGGTTACGATTTTGGCCTTTGTTGCCATTAAGCTAACCTCAAGCTCAGCCTGACTATTGGCAGCAGTGGTTACATCGGAATTCACCAGAAAACCATTACCCAGGGGGACGTTCAATAAAAAGCTAAAGGCTTGTTGAGTTCCATAGTTTATGCCACTGGATGCATAAGAGGGGGTTTGGGTATAGTAAACGCCAGGTAAAAAATCAATATTTTTGCTTGCTTTGACTACCTCCAAATTGGCTGCTGCTGACTCAACAGCTGCCTGACCTGAAGCAATATCGGCTCGATTTTCTTGAGCGCGAGCAATTAAATCTTCCACTTTAAAGTTTTTTGCTTCTATATTTAAGGTGCCAACCGGCATGATCAGTTCGGAGCCTGTCTTGCCAACAAAATTGGCCATGCCATAGGAGTAGTACTTCAAATCGTTTGCAAGAACCTTTTGTGCAGCAATAAACTCTGCAGCTTGAGTAGATCCGCTAGCGCGATATTGATTTAGCGCATCGATAGCCTCTTGGTAGGACTGCCATAAGAGTTTGGTGCGTAGTGCGTCGATATAGTTAAATATCGCTTCAGTTTCAATTGCTTTGCCCTCCGTAATCATCTCAGCCAATTTGCGTTTGGCATCCGCTTGGGCTTGAGCCTCGCGTGCAGAGCGCTTTCCCCAGCCCTCTATTGTGACCATGGCGCCCAAAGTGTTGGAGGCGGGGTTGGTATAACCAGCATATGGAGCCTGGGTATACATACTGCCACGAGCATAGGTCAGAATCGGACTGAGATAGGGCATCCCAGCATCTTTAGCATTTGCGTCGGCAGAGGCAATATTCAGCCTGCGTATTTTGAGGTTGGCATTTTCTTCGTTTAGCTCGCTAAGGTAGTTGCCCAAACTGACGCTTCTATATTGGGTATTGCCTGCTTTGAAAGGGGGCAAGGACTGAGCATGGACCCCCGTTACAAAAAATGATGCGAATAGAAAGCTATAGATCGAGATAGAAATTTTTTTCATAGTCAATTAACTTCTAGAGCGATTCTTGATCACGAGATTAGGCGTGTCTACAGCAAGCCTATCAACGATCTTTTCTTTTTCAAGTGCCTGATTAATAAAATTATTGACCTCATTTGCGACCACTTCTCGTTCATTATCCACAGTGATCATGTGGTAAGAATTACCAAGCCAAATCATGCGGCAGGTTTCGGAGGAAATTCCTTTTAGGATCATTTCTGGATTCTTTGGCGATGCAGTTTCGTCATCAATTGCATGAATGATTAAAGTATCCGCCGTGATTGAACTGAGTTCTTTTTTAGTTGCCTTAATCAGCTCCAAGGACTGATAGAGGTGAACTGCTGGCAAGTGGGCAGCGCCAAGCTCGCTCACACTATTAGCCATGACCGCTTTTCGGATATGGCGTCTTAATTCAAGATTTTTGACGCCAAACGGCTCTCTTTCTTTGTAGTGCCAATTACGGATTCCCAACGCAAATACCAGGGCGAGGAAAGGGTGATACCAAGGCACAGCCCAACCATCGAATAAAAAAACGGGCGAGAGCGCAACTAGACTATGCACTTTGCTATTGCGAGCCGCAACCGCTAGGGCAAGTGTGGCGCCCATACTGAGCCCAACAACAGAAACAGAGTTATGCGATTGGGCAAGGTCAGTAATAAATTGGTCTACGCTATCGATCCACTCTTGATAGTTTGAAAGGCCTGTGTGTGCAGAGTAACCATGGATCTTGGGGACCGTATAGGTGTGATTTGACTGTTTTAAGAGTCGGGGAATCGCCCCCATTTCCAGTTCTGATCCGCAGAGGCCTGGCAATAAAACTACCGCATGGCCTGAATTACCTTGATAGAATGTCTCGTATCGGTCTGTTTGCTCGGCTATGGATGTCATTGAGTCGAATTAGATGCCTTTTAATTAATTACGCCATTATTACTTATGCAGATTAAGAATTCGAAACGGTGGGCCCATTCCGGCATTCAAGCCTATTTTTTCGCAATATTCGGAGTTTTTGTCGCTTTTAGCATACGGTATAGCCTGCATGACTTCTTGCAGGGCAATATTCCAATGACCTTTTTTATCCTCAACACCATCATCATTGCCTTGTTTTATGGCTTCATCCCCAGCCTGTTGACGATTTTTCTTTCTGTACCAATTGCCTTTTTCTTCTTTGTGCCGCCATTTGATTCTTATGACATGCCAACGCCACAAGACGGCTTTGTTTTTATTTCTTATATTTTGATCGCGTTTATCGCCGTTGCGATTGTGGAATGGCTCCAGCGAGAGCGCTACAAGGCTGTTCTGATCTCTAAAGTGAGTGATAGTAACTTTCGCCTTTTGACTCAAGCCAGCCTCTCCCTCAAGAAAGCACGCGAGCTGGAAGTGCGCGATTAAAGGGGTTCAAACCTCGATATCTGGTAAATCTTGGCAAATTCCGGCTTCCTATGGGAGAATATCGGGATGAAGTCTTTATTAGCGATCCTGATTGGCATTTCTATGTCCATTGCAGCCCAGGCGGCAGGCTTTGGCTACGATCCCTTTGCTGGTAAATCGCCTACTTCTGCTGGAGGCAATTCCAGTCCCGTCCGCCCTTCAGGGCCTGCAAGTCAGCCTGTAAAACCCGCCCCCATAGCCCCAGTTTCTCCTGGAGCTCAACCCGTGAAATCAAAGCAGGGTCCTACTATTCCGGCTACTCCAGCTGCAAAAAATTAATTTGTTTTAACGCTTGTTTTGCCTTGCTGTGTTTTGGATGCTTTGTTGGCACTGAGATATAAAGGCTCTACTGCCGGTATCAATGCGTTTAATTGTTCAATTCTGGTTTCGCCAGATGGATGGGTAGATAAAAACTCTGGTGGATTTTTGCCCTGAGTAGCTTTGAGCATTTTCTCCCATACGGTAATAGCAGCATGTGGGTCATATCCTGCCCGCGCTGCCAATTCAAGTCCGATCGCGTCTGCCTCGGACTCATTTTGTCTTGAATTCGGCAGTACCAAGGCATATTGCGCGAACTGATTTGCTGCATTGATCCCTGTGGCGTAATTTGCGCCTGCGACCGCAAGAGCGACGTTAGTTAGTGCACTTTGCGTCATTGCCTCAGACATGCGTTCTCGACCATGCTCACGAAGGGCGTGCGCCATCTCATGTCCCATGATGGCTGCTATTTCAGCATCATTTAAATTAAGCTGTTCAATGATGCCCGTGTAGAAGGTAATTTTTCCGCCTGGCGCGCAGCTTGCGTTTAGGGTAGGGGATTGAATCAAACTCAGCTGCCAATCCCATGTTCGGGTGTCATCCCGAAAAACTACTGTTTGGGGAATTAACCTATCAGCAACATTTTTTAGGCGATCATAGGTTGGTCCTGAAGTAATCAGGACATTCTTTTGCTTGGCTTTTTTATTCTGCTCCTCGAAGTCGGCGGCCGACAATTTATTGACATCAGCAGAAGAGACCACCATGAATTGTGAGCGATTAATTCCTACTGCGCCTGGTCTAGTTGTATTGGCGCATGCCATTAGACATGTAATAAAAATGAGGCTTATAAAAAGCCTCATGAGAGATTGCCTTAATTGCATCTACTACGAATTACTTCTTGGATTGGGTAATTGAAGCAACCATAGCATCGGTATAAACAACTTTAACTTGTTCGCCCACATTGACATCATTGAGCAAAGCTGGATTCGTAACGCTCACTGTGGTTACTTTCCCGCTTGGCCCTTTTACCGACACGAGTTTGTTTTCACGATCTACTGCGACAATGTCAGCAATGATAGTGGTTTTATTGGTCAGCCTCTCAGAAGGCTTGTCGCCAATAGTATGTGACATGGTGGTGGTTTCTACTTTGCTGCGAACGCCATCACTTTTTGTTTTAATTAAATCAATGGCAACGCCTAATTCATAGGTCATACTCAGGTGATCGCCTTTCTTGATCTGATCAAAGTTCTTGATATCAGGGCCCGCTACAAACTTTGAAACTCCATCTTTATTTTTAAATGTGATCGTTCTGCTTTTGGAATTAACACCAATGACATCACCTTCAAATAATTGATAATGGTTCTGGGTCACAGCCGCATCGATCTCCATAGGCTTGTCAGCAGGGGCAGGGGGCTGACTAAAGGCCAAGGACGTAAAAAGACATGTCGATGCCAATAAGAAGGTAAGTGAGTGTTGATCGGCTTTCATAAAATTCCTTATGGGAAACATCTAGATATATTTAGATCTTAGCGCATTTCAGTCCTGAGCTTTTAAGTGGAATGGCTTTATTTGATAAGATCAGGGCTACTCTAACGCCTATTTTTAAAGGTTCTTATGATCCGCTTTGCCGCTAATCTCACCATGCTGTTTACTGAATTTCCTTTTATTGAGCGGTTTGAGCAAGCTTCAAAAGCAGGATTTAAGGCCGTTGAGTTCCTGTTTCCCTATGGCATACCTGCAGAGGAAATTAAGGCGAAGCTGGATCAGTACCATTTAAAACTGGTACTCCATAACTTACCCGCTGGTAATTGGGATGGCGGGGAGAGAGGCATTGCTTGTTTACCTGATCGCATCGAGGAATTTAAGACTGGAGTTGCCGAGGCTATTCGCTATGCCGGGATTTTGGGTGTGGATCAGTTAAATTGCCTTGCTGGTAAAGTCCCTGCCGGTGTTGACCACAGCCTGCTACATCAAACTTTTGTTAGCAATCTTCGTTACGCAGCTGCTGAGCTCAAAAAGCATCACCTCAAATTACTCGTTGAGCCAATCAATCAATACGATATCCCTGGCTTTTACTTGTGCAGCACTCAGCAAGCCATCAGCATTTTGGATGAGGTAGGTGCGGATAACCTTTTCCTTCAATACGATATTTATCATGCTCAACGGATGGAAGGGGAGCTAGCTAATACCATCACAAAATACTTTCATCGCATTGCACACATGCAATTAGCAGATAACCCTGGGCGAAATGAACCTGGAACCGGTGAAATTAACTACCCTTATTTATTTAGTTTTCTTGAAAAAATCGGCTACACAGGTTGGGTCGGTTGCGAATATAAGCCAGCCAGCGACACCTTAAGCGGTCTGAGCTGGATGACTGAACAGTTGAAGTAGTTTTATCCCTTCATAACCTGTTGCAGTGCACTATAGATATTCCAGTTATTTACTAGGTGTTTTCTCTAGGCATTGACCTAAATCAATAAATAAACCAGTACAAATCATATTTAATAGAACTGCAGTGGGGATTAAACCCCTGCAGTACTGAGTATGAATAATAAAAACTAGGCACATTGCCTCTGGGACAAATTTATTTAAAGGGTTGTTTATATGAAAATTTATCAAGCGATTAATAAGGTGCCAGGCGGATTGATGGTCGTACCATTGTTTATCGGTATGCTCCTGAATACGTTTGCACCAAATGCCATGAAGATTGGCGGCTTCACTCAAGCGCTGACCAATCAAGGTTATCCAACCTTTTTAGCGATGTACCTCTTTACTGTTGGTACCAAAATGACTTTAAACGCAGCGCCAACCATGCTCAAGCGTGGCTTTGGCATCTTGTTTGCAAAAGTCGGTATTGCCATCGCAGTAGCACTCAGTATTGCCCACTTCTTTAACGGCGACATCATCGGCCTAACAACTCTAGCCGTATTAGCAGCCATGAATGATACCAATGGGGGCATGTTCCTTGCCCTTACTAGTACCTTTGGAAACAAAGAAGATGCTGGAACCTATGTGCCACAAAGTATCGAAACAGGACCATTCCTTACCATGTTGGTTCTTGTTGGCGCAGGCTTGGCTGTGATTCCTTGGTTAACCATGTTCTCCGTTATTGCACCAATTATTGCTGGTGCGATCCTCGGCAATCTTGACTCAGATTTACGTGACTTCTTCGGCAAGCATGAGCCAATCATCATTCCTTTTATGGCCTTCACACTAGGTCAGGGCATCAATCTTTCAGCAGTAACCACAGCTGGCATTCCTGGAATTTTGTTAGGTTTGTCTGTATTAGTGATAACGGGGATTGTTTGCATCCTAGCTGATCGATTACTCGGTGGCTCTGGAGTTGCCGGTGCGGCTGCGTCAAGTACCGCAGGTAACGCAACTGGTACGCCTCAAGCCGTTGCTCTAGCCGACCCCACATTTGCTGCGATTGCTCCAATTGCAACCATCCAAGTGGCAGCATCTGTCATTGTTACAGCCGTCTTGACGCCGATTTTGACAGCATTCATCTATCGCCAAAACAAAAAGAAAGCCGAATCTCAATAAGTCCATCTTACCTGGTGATTCATGGGCGCAAGACTAACCATCTTGCGCTTTTTTCATGCGCTTATTGGGTCTATGGCACTAGAATAATGGTCTTGAGCAGATTTTTTCTCCACAATTTATAAGAGGTTTTTAGAAATGAGTAATACATTAAAGTTGGGCTTTGTTGGTTTGGGCATCATGGGTGCGCCTATGGCTGGACACTTAATTAAAGCTGGGCATGAGGTATTTGTATGCACTAGAAGCAAGGTACCAGCAGACATTGCTCAATCCAATGCAACTCAATGCAAAACTCCGGCTGAAGTTGCTCAACATGCCGATATTATTTTTACGATGGTACCTGACACACCAGATGTCGAAAAAGTATTGTTTGGTGATCACGGTATTGCTTCTGGCTTGTCTAAAGGCAAGGTTGTTGTAGACATGAGCTCAATCTCTCCAATTCAGACTAAAGAATTCGCTAAGAAGATCAATGCGCTTGGCTGTGACTATTTAGATGCACCTGTTTCCGGTGGCGAGCTTGGCGCTAAAAATGCAACCCTGTCCATCATGGTGGGTGGCGACGAAGCTGTATTTGAACGCATCAAGCCCGTTTTTGAACTGATGGGAAAAAATATCAATTTAGTTGGCGGTAATGGTGATGGTCAAACGGCTAAGGTTGCCAATCAAATCATTGTTGCCCTGAATATCGAGGCGGTTGGCGAAGCGCTCTTGTTTGCAGCTAAGGCTGGCGCAGATCCAGCAAAAGTTCGTCAAGCACTCATGGGTGGATTCGCGAGCTCCAAAATTTTGGAAGTCCATGGCGAACGTATGGTTAAGAGAACCTTTGATCCTGGCTTTCGCATTGAGCTCCATCAAAAGGATTTGAATTTAGCCCTCAATAGCGCTAAAGAGTTAGGTGTTTCTTTGCCAAATACCGCTACCGCTCAAGCCTTGTTTAATTCCTGCGCAGCCTATGGCGGAAAAGCTTGGGATCACTCTGCAATGGTGAAGGCCCTAGAAAAACTGGCTAACTTCGAAATCGGTCAGAAAGCGTAATGGTTTGTTTACAAGATAAGTGATGCCATCTACTCTCGTTGTGTATTTGCATGGCTTTCGCTCATCACCCAGATCGAGTAAGGCCGTTATGACAGGGCAGGGGATTGAAGTCATTTCATCCCCTGAACACCCCTATGAGTGGTACTGTCCTCAATTACTAGCCTCACCAAGACTCAGTATGGAGATGGTGACCCAGCATATTGATGACAGTAGTGCAGACCGATTGGTCATTATTGGTTCATCCTTAGGGGGCTTTTATGCCAATTATCTGGCTGAGAAATACCAAGCGAAAGCAGTCGTCCTGAATCCTGCAGTCTATGCCCCCAGAGAGCTGGCTCCCCATGTCGGAATGATGACAGCCTACGATAGTGATGAGCCGTTTGATTTTCGGTCTGAATATATTGATGAGTTGAAAGCTCTGCAAATAGCTCAGATTACTCGACCAGATCGATATTTTTTAATTGCAGCGAAGGGCGATGAGCTTTTGGATTGGCAAGAAATGGTCAATTTTTATCCTGGTGCTAGCCAATTAGTTATTGAGGGTAGCGATCATGGCATCTCCGAATACGCAGAGTATTTGCCTGAAGTGATTCGGTTTATTGCGGCATAAACTTTCTCCAGGCAGTTTTATTGCTTAGGTCATGATTCTTCGGTAAGATGAATCAAACGACAGATGGCTAATACGCCATGGTCTAGAAAGGAGAGGTTGTGCTGAGCATTTTGAAATTAGATGCTGGGGGTATTCCTCAGTGTTGGGTTAATGCAGAAGAAGCTACCAAACATTACGCTGATAACAGCGTCCTTTGGACCCTTGGTGACCCTATTTTAAAAATGCGTGGTGGCATCTCTCGCGCAAGTGGGCTTCAATCTGTTATTGAATTGCACTCCATTATTGCCGTCAAAGGTTCTGCCAAAATCAACCTTTTTGACGTTATTCCCGGCATTACTAAACGCAAGTTATTTCGTCGAGACAGGGGTTTATGCGCCTACTGTGGTGAGCGCATTCATGAGGGGGACGCTGAAGCTGAGCACATTGTCCCCAATAGTCGTGGCGGCAAATATTCCTGGATGAACCTCGTCATCTCTTGCAGACCATGTAATCAAAAGAAGGGGAATCGCACCCCGGAAAATGCGGGGATGAGCTTACTTTATGCCCCATATATGCCAAGCCTGTATGAGGACATGATTCTGAAGGGCCGCAATATTCTTGCGGATCAAATGGATTTTTTGGCAGCAAACTTACCTAAAAATAGCCGCTTACTTGAAAGCCTTGAAAGTCCGGGCATCCACTGGGATTAAGATCCCTTAAGATCTTAGGTGTTTTGATTGTTGCTGCGATCTACCAGAGCACCCATCATCGAGTAGAGGGCTGCACCAGAGGTAGATACTGCAAATAAACCAGTGAATGCGATAAAAATGGGGAGTATTTCCCATTTATGGCTCAAATGATAACTTCCGTATCCGACGGTGGTGTACATCTCACCAGCAAAGATGAAGGTTTTAGCGCTATCTGGAAGCACCTCAAAAACCAAGCAAATATAAGTCCAGGTGATTATTTGTAATAAGTGGCTTAAAACAATCAGCATGACCGCTACAAAATAAGCCACGAAATTTCCCCCGTAAATGTGGCGACTCTTCATTTTTTTATCGAGAGTATGAAATAAGGCAGCTATGGCTAAGACAATGAAGCTATGAATGGCTAGTGTCACAGCAGTAGCAAGAGCAATAATCCAGATGTCGCTATTGCCTGATTCTTGTACGACTTGGGTATAGATTGTTTTAAAGCTATCCAAGGAGTGGAGTATTTCAATATTCATAGAGATTAATCTTGTTTGACATAATAATGATTATACGCAAATTAAAGAGA
>Ga0214229_100262_pt1 | contig 15992 bp, 13 predicted proteins | sample TroBogypolimnion_38_FD_153067 | JGI IMG/M metagenome (GOLD analysis project Ga0214229, IMG submission 153067) | Freshwater microbial communities from Trout Bog Lake, WI - 14NOV2007 hypolimnion | ecosystem: Environmental > Aquatic > Freshwater > Lake > Hypolimnion/Profundal zone ...
GATGATATTTAAGGGCTTGACTTATCTATGACAGGTCGGAATAAGGCTTTGCTACCATAAGCGAGTAAAGCGTTTCCGGCATACCTAAACATCCTGTGCAGGAAATTACACCACGCGCTAAGCTGGGCGGTCTTATTCCAGCCTACAGCCATAATAGGAGCGCTAAACTTCAGTTCGACGGAAGCAATGCCAAGCTGGTGCTTGGCGTCCCCGGCAGGGACCGATCGCGACGTTGTCTCTACAGTATAGTTTTTTAATATCAGCTACTTAATTAAGATGCCATATCTTTCGACGACTTATAGGGCGTGAGTCAAAAGATTTGCGCACATGCTGCCACTGTCTCACGACACTTTCTATGCCTCTACTATCATTAGCGGTTAATTCTGTATAACATTCATTACTGCGTACAAAAGCAGCCAAAAATGAACCCATAGCGCGTTGTTGGCTATCATATTCAGCTAGGGCTGCACGCTTTAATAGTCGTTCAGCTTCAGTCAGTGGAGTACAGGTTCTTGTTAAACCCCGGAGAGGTAAATCATCGGGTAAAAATAACGGTTGAGTGCTTAAATCTAAAGGTGTTACCGCTGTTGAGCCTTGCGGCCATGCATGTTGCCAATGGATTAAATAAGCAAATAAACGCAGATTAGGTTCAGTGCCGATACTATGTTCTAGCCAATCATTAATGGCTAATAAAGCAAACATGCCTAAGCCGGCATGATCAGAATCATTTTCCATGACATCCGGAAAAACAATCATAGTCGGCTGGGTGGCACGCATAATGGCGACTAATTCATTACGTAGTAATTCACCTTCTTGAGCGATGCCTTTATCTTCGGCCTCTTTATAAGGTACGTGGCTGTAACCCGTAAAGCCAGAGCGATCAGGATGCGTCCGTCCCCAATGAGAAACTAACATCGGATAAATAGCGCCATCAGAAAAGCCATATAAATCTAAGTGAATAAAACCATGGCCTAAAACAATCGCGGCATTGCGAGATTCTTGTAAGCGTTTTTTACCATAGTTGATGTAGTCAGCTTTGCTTAAGTTAGTTTTTCCTAAATCACGCTGTATAGCCTCTACATAGGCATCGCCTGCCGTTACTACAACGCTACGCACTGTGCCGTCATGATCAAATACTTGCTGAATTAAACCGCCCGCTGCTAAAGTTTCATCATCGGGATGAGGCGCCAAAACCAGTAAGCGTTCATGAGGTGCTATTTTTAGGAGCTGTATGGATGGCGCTGCCTGTAGGGTGGACTCAGTCAGCAAAGCCATGGTAATAATGACTAGTTGCAAGTAGTGAATTTTCATTTTATAGATCGAATTAGTGTATTAAGTTTATTGTTGATTATTAGGTTTGTTGGGATACTAGTGCGTGGCTAGGTAGGCCGGAAACGCTTTACTCGCTTACGCTCGTAAAGTCTTATTCCGGCCTACTGCACCATTTAATGTGTTTTCAGTGTATCAAGATTATCTTTTGCACTAGGATGGCCTTGGTTAGCCGCTTGTTCATAGAGTTCGAGTGCTTTAGCTTCATCTTTAGCTACACCTAGACCATTTTCATAAAGATACGCCAGATGGTATTGGGCATCAGAATCGCCTGCTTGAGCGGCTTTTTGCAATTTAGCAATGGCTGCGTCTGAGCTAATTGGCGTGGCAGTATCGGTTTCTGGTTGATTAACAAAAGGGTCTTTATCTTTACAGGCTGGTAATAACAGCATCAGGATTAAGATCGCATGTATCAATTTGATAGCAGAAAAGTGTCTATTCATGAGTTAGTTCGCTTATGAGAGAAGTCTAAGTCAGTGCGGTTTTTTGAATTAATCAAACTTAAAGGCTCCTGTTAGGCCATTAGCTTGTGCATCTCGGTCAGACAACGGGGCTAAATCAAAGCGATCTTCTATCAATTTAAGTATTGAGGTGGTGTCGTAAACGGTGTGGTCTACATGGGCTTTCTTTGCAAACGGCGACACGATGATCGCAGGAATACGTGTACCTGGTCCCCAGCGATCAATTTTAGGTGGAGCGACATGATCCCAAAGACCGCCGTTTTCATCATAAGTAATGATAATCGCCGTACTCGGCCAGATATCACTGTTTTTAATAGTCTCTACTAGTTCATGAACTTCTTGATCGGCAGCGTCAATAGTCGCATAACCAGGATGCTGGTTTTTATTGCCAGCAGGTTTAAAGAAAGCTACCTGTGGAAAGTCGTTTTTAAGGTCAGTCAATAATTGCGCTTTATCTTTTAAATGTTCAGCCCTAGTCGCTGTGTCGGGAGCGTAGTTGCTATAAAACACAAAAGGCTGGTGATGGTATTGAAAATTATCGTCAGTCACTCGACCAGCCACCGCATTATCCCAGCCTCCTGCATACCAGGCCCAAGAGATATTTTTTTCAGATAAACGATCACCGATCGTTGCATGGGTTTGAGCGGGTAGTCTATTTTCGGGATGTTCCGGATTGAACGGTGGGTAAAAAGGTTGTGCAGTGCCAACAGCATAACCGTCTTCGGTGACGTTTGGATCATAGGTGATCCTGCCTGTTAGTGGATCTAATTTCCAAGTCTTAAGCTCAGCAGGCGCATCTTTAAATTCAGGTGTACAGGCGCAAATTAACCATTGATGATTAAGAAATGAGCCACCAAAAACGCTTTGAAAGAAATTGTCAGCCAAGGTGTATTGCTTGGCATAATGCCATAGGGCTGAATCAGACAGATCATAATGCCCCATCGTTAAGCCACCTGCCGAAGATAGTTGTGCAAAACGGTCATTGCGGCCGTCATTAATTTGCATTTGATGAATAAAGAAACGATGTGTTAAGTCAGGGTGCGTTTCACCGGTTTTAACATAGTCCTCAATATTAAAAGGGCGATTAGGTAGATTAGTCGGAAAGCGCTCATCCAGTTTCTTATTAGCCATAACAGGTGGCAATGTTTGATAAGGGTGACCGTAGAGGTCAACTTGTGGCAGGGCTTTGCTAGCCTGTGCTAAACCATTAGCACCCGGAAAGTTACCAAATAAGCTATCATAGCTTCGGTTTTCTAAGTAGATGACTACAATGTGCTCAAGTTTGTTTAAGCCTTTAGGCGCTGAAAAACCTATGTTCGGTAAAGCACTAAGTAGGATTGAAAGCGTAGTAATGCGAAATAGCTTCATTTGAAATGCTCTAGGTTGGGTTTAAAGTGGTTTATCGTTCCTGAAGGGTACGACAACAGTAAGATAATACGCAATAATAAATTAACACTTTTATAGGATGCGCTTCACCATCGTTTAGCACATCCTATATATAGCGAATTGATTTATTATAAATCCAACAAATGACGATATAAAGTCAAGGCACTTTATTGTTGTCGATGGCTAATATGAGGATCAAGGCTGGCAATATGACCTTGCTCATCGAAATAGACGGTCATCAATTTAGAATGCTTACATTGTTGTAAAGCGTCGGCTTCAACATTATAGAACTCGCATAGGTCTTGATCGTTAACGACTTTCTGAGCGGCAGGTAATAAATCTTTTGAGTGTAAGGCTCTTGCAAAAATCCAGCATAACCACAGTAAAGTCATGATCACCAAAGCTGCCATATATATTTCCATGAGTTCTAATAGGCTTTTATAACCGCCAAACCAACGCATTTCATTAATCATTTTCCTGTCGCCCATGACCCAATTACTTAGGGCGACTAAAGGAATCAATAAGTATACCCACATCACCCAGCACAATAGCCAGACAAATAAGGCGCTGATACGTTTACGAACGGTTTGTAGTTGCGGGGCATTAATAATATAGTCTTTCATTTGCTGCGCAGGCCTCTGTCTACAGTTACCCAAACGGCGCGTTGTCCGCGTTTCTTTTTAAGGGCTCGAATGGAGCCGACTATGGTAGTACCTACGTTAATCATCCAATATACCAGCGGATACCAAACCATCCAGTAATAATAGCGAGCTACGCCTCCGGTACGTGATTCGTAATGTGAGTCTATAAATAGACTCACACCAAATTGTATTAAACAAGTTAAACTCAGTAACATGCTAGTCCAGCTAGGGCTTAGGTCATGCAATGATTGCCGAGTGGATTCAGTGAATAATTCTAAAGGTGCAAATAATAAATGGGCGAGTATTAAAAAAGCCCACACGATACTAATTAAACATTCGCCATAAAGTAGCCACATGCCGCGAGATTTCCAGCGAAATAGGGCAGGGAAGTAACGTAACAATACTTCGGTACCGCCTTGAGCCCAACGCGAGCGTTGCTTCCATAAGCCTTCTAAGGATTCAGGCATCAGTACCCAACATAAAGCATTCGGTTCGAAATAAATTGACCAACCTGCTAACTGCAGTTTCCAGCTAATGTCGATATCTTCAGTCACCATATCGTTGCTCCAATAACCGACATCATGTAAAGCCGATTTACGGAACGCAGCAATTACCCCAGAGACTGTAAAAATATGGCCATAAGAGCGTTGCGCACGTTTGATCATGCCGACGATAGCGGAAAATTCACCGACTTGTATACGGCCTAATAAGGTCGAGCGATTACGGATGCGTGGATTGCCTGTTACTGCGCCCACATTGGGATTGTCTTGAAAATGTCGTACCATCCAAGCAATAGCTTCGGGTGCTAATAAGGCATCACCATCGATACAAATCAAAAACTCATGCTGGGCTAACAAGGCACCGGCTCGCAAGCCCATAGCTTTGCCTTGATTAGTGTGCAAATTAATGACTCTGAGCTGGGGATGTAGCTCTGCGAGTTCCTCTAATATTTCTAAGGTGTTATCTTTACTACCATCATTAATAGCGATGATTTCGAAGTTGGGATATTTTTGTTCTAACAAAATACCCACGGTATCACGGACATTATCGCCTTCGTTATAACAAGGGATTAATATAGAAACAGGCGGGTAGTCTTTTAAGGTCGGCAAATGTTCGCTATTACCAGGTTTATGCCATTCGTAGCGAAAATAAAAAATAATCGCGCCAAACATCCACACATAAGCCATAAATAATGGATAGTAGTAAATAAAGCCTTCAATGTTGGTATCGAAAGGTGTCCATTCGTTTACCCAAACAGTCCATTGGCTTTGAAAGGTTTCGATCAAGTTTTGTAAAAAGGGATTCATGGTTTAGGGGGAGTCGCCATATCGGGTGAAAGTTGTGGTCTTTGTTTTAAAGCGGTGCTGATTATGGCATAAAAGCTAATAAAAGATGTTGTTGAGAATAGATTAATTTTTTATTGAAGTAAGTCGTAGGCCGGAATAAGACTTTTCGAGCGTAAGCGAGTAAAGCGTTTCCGGCATCGGTGTGTTCCTGTTCCGGAAACGCCGCCACTCGCTACGTTAGCATGGTCTTATTCCGGCCTACAGTTCAAAATTGTATCGTCCCCAAATTCTCATTATGGCATAAAAGGCAAGGCAAAATGTTCTTGTAAATCGCTTAACCGTGGCTGATCGGTAAAGACATTGTCAGGATAATAACCAATATGCTGTGCGTTTAATTTCTTGAGCAATTCTAATTGTCCTATAAACACCGGCATAGGGATTTTTTGTTGGGTTTTCCAGTTCATCGCTTGAAGCTCAAACACAGTTTTCTTTAAACCTTCGGGCTGTTGAGCCACGGTTTTAACTAATTGGGTCAGCCACTGTGTAGGGTTTTTAGCTTCTTCCATAAAAGGCATGGCTTCTATTGCTACATAATCATAATGCGCTAAGAATGATTTAAAGGATTGTGCGTACCATTCTTCACTATAAGGTTTTAATAAGGGCAGAGCATAAATGTTTCTGGCAGTTTTAATACCAGGTCTATAAATGCGGACTCGATCAGCTAACTGATCAGTAAATTGATTGATGAGTTCGGTTTTTTGTTGAGCCCATGCCATGCGCATGGAGCTCGTGGCATGAAGTTTGTTAAACTCAATCGGCAAGCCACCCACTTCTTTGGTATAAGTCAAGGCTAAAGGCGAGACATCTTCAAAATCCGACAAAATACCATCGTCATGAAATAAAATGCCATCAAAATTACAATGTTTGGCTAAGTCTTCATAAATATCAGCGACAAATTGACGAGCTTCAGGATTAAAAGGTGATAAACGCGTGTAAATATGGCTAGAGGCTTGGGCTTTACCCTCTCGCCATTCCTGCACATACCAATCTTCGGGTATGTCACCTTGATAAGCCATAATCGGCAACCAAGCATACACTTTGACTCGCGCGACATTTTTTAATTGCCAAGCCACACGGTTAAATAAATCTTTTTTAACCGGTAAATGTCGATTAGGAAAATATAAGGCATCAGCATTACCATCACCATCAGGATCAGAATAAGCTTGTAAATACACGGTATTAATACGCATATCTTTGATGCGTTGAATGATAAGATCTAGGTTGCGTTCGGTTTGTTCAGCATCTTTGTCATATAAAAAGTCCATATCTAAATGCGCTACACGTAACGGGCGTTGCGCACGCATTTTACTGACGATTACCGCAAACTCATCAACATCAGGGTCTTGAGCAATAATTAAACGCTTTAAAGCGCTGATGTCGGCAAAGGTATTAATACCATCAACCAAGCCCATCGTTACTGGCATGCCGGCTTCACGCGAGGCTTGTACGGTCAGTTGATTATATTCGCCATAAGGCCAAACCATAGCTTTCGGTCTAATGCCCACATGTTGCAGGATAAAGTCACTGCTTTTTAATAAGGCTTTACGGAGTCGGTTTTGATAATCTTCATCGGTTTCATACACCAACATCGGATCATCATAAATACGTGTAACTGCTGCTGCTTGGGTGTTGCCTTGAGGATTAGCCAGCACGCCTTTATGTAAATCATAGCTATGCGAGGCAATATCCACTAGGCCAGACTTCACCATTTCTCTGATTTGATCCCAATTGACTAGCTCTTTGCCTGCATCATAACTACTAGGGTCGCCGTCCATCCATGCGCCGACTAAAGCCAGTGTTGCTGGATAATGATGCTTCTTTAATAAAGGGAAAACTTTGGTATAGAAACTTAAATAACCGTCATCAAAGGTTAAGACTACGGCTTTATCGGGTAAGTTGGTTTTGCCATTGGCAGCGTCCAGCACGTTTTGTATGCTAACCAGATGATAGCCTTGCTTCTTTAGCCAAGCCAAATGCTCTTCAAAGTGAACAATACTGACATCAGTAGAATTAAATGGCCCGTCGGCACTGACAATATCATGGTAATTAAGTACTAAAAAATTTTGCTCTTTAGCATGAGCAGCACTCATCACTAAAAGCAGGGCCATTAAGCAACAGATTTTATTGACAATATGTTTGATGAAAATAGGGGAATTAAGGCTCATGACATCCAGAATTAAAATAACTTAAACAAAGTAGCGACAATATTAACCGAAAACCTAGCGTATCAGTTGAATATTGAAAAGTGTACCAAAATATCAGCGGTTCTTCACTAGGGATGCATTAAATTTCCTGAGGGGGGGGATATTGCAGTAAGTTCCTTATTCTGATGTAGGGAAGGTATTTGCACAATTAAAAAGCAACATCATTCAGGCAGTTCATCTGGCATGAGTAACCATAAATTGCGAAAATCATACTATAGGGGCGACTGATTGCTCGCTTTTGAAATCTAGACAGTTAATGTTATGTTTACCCTGCGGGAATAATTACTTGTGTAGATACCTATGGTCAGGGGAGAGGAAAGTAGAAGAAGTTGCGATTGTTTAGCGTTAACAGCTTCCAGTGATTCTATGATTATTTCTTGTATCTCGATCACTAAACTCTGCGTCAGAACTAGCTATGCCAACTTTGCGCTTGCTAATTCCTGTATCGCGGCTGTTCATTCTTGTATCAGACGCGTTAAAGCCCGTAATTTGTGCTTCTATTCCCGTATGCTAAGCTTAGAAGCATGTGGATTTGCTTGCTGTTGACTGGCATGGAAGTCTCACTGGTGATTAAAAATACTCTCGATACCGACCTGACGCACCAGTAGTAAATTTTCGTCTTAAATACCCTATGAGCGCAGTATTTGTAGGTCGGAATAAGGCTTTAAGAGCGTAGCGAGTAAAGCGTTTTCGGCATAAGTAGGCAATCCTGTGCCGGAAACGCTAACACGCGCTGCGCTTGAGTGGTTTTGTTCTGGCCTACAGCCATAGGGGCGAACTTATACGCTTAGTATGAATATTGTAAATTATAAAGCGTATTTATAAGGGTGTATGCAACACCCCCACGAAAGCCATACCAAAATCTTAAATTATCTTACAAATTTGTCAGTGCTTTACATAATCCTGTTATGGTTTTTATGTTATAAACTCCATTTAATAAAGGTGATGTCAACGAAGAGCTTATGGATTTTGTAACCGACTATAATTTTGATCCCAGCTATGGTTATTCATTAGACCAATTGTTGGCGGTAACAGCACCTAAAGAGCCTAGCGATTTTGATATTTTTTGGCAATCACGTTACCAGAACGCTTTAAGCCTTACTCCTAAGCCACAGATTAAGCTTATTCATAAAGATAAGTTTGGCTGGCGTGTCTTTATACTGTCTTATCCCTCGACTAATAACATTACAATTAAAGCTTGGCTATTGGTCCCAGTTTCTGGCATCGTTAAACGGGGTTTTATTATTGGCCACGGTTATGGTGGTCGTGATGAGCCTGACTATCACTTGCCGTTTAAAGACTCGGCTTTATTGTTTCCTTGTTTTCGCGGTTTAGCCCTCAGTGCCCAAGCGCCTTTTTCTTCTGAACCTTATTGGCATGTATTACATAATATTGATCAGAAAGACTCTTATGTAATCGCTGGTTGCGTTGAAGATGTGTGGCTATCCGTTAGTGTGATGTTGATCTTATTTCCACAAACGGCGGGTCATTTAGGTTATTTAGGTATCAGTTTCGCAGGTGGGATTGGCGCTTTAGCCTTGGCCAATGAGTTGCGTATTAGCAAGGCTCATCTCAATGTTCCGACCTTTGGTCAGCAACCCTTACGTATCAAGCTATATAGCAAGGGCAGTGCCTACAGCGTACAACAATATTATTGTCAGCATAAAAAACAGACGCTCAAGGTGTTGCGTTATTACGATGCCGCCATCGCTGCTAAACGTATCGTTCAGCCTATGCACTGTGCCTTGGCTCTCTATGATCCTTGCGTTGCTCCTCCTGGTCAGTTTGCTATCTATAATGCCTTAGCCAGCGAAAAGCAGTTATTTATACTTGAGGCAGGACATCATAGTTATGCTAATCAAACACAGCAAGAGACTGAGTTACTGACTGAACTCGATAATTTTTTTACTACACTTATCCCCTAACTAACTTATCTAATAACAGGAACTAAGATGAACCGCGAATATCATCACTGGTGGAGTGAGCGCTTGCAACGGGATATGGAGTTGCTGGTATTTGGTCATGCTGGCGCTAAAGTTTTGATCTTTCCGTCACGCCGAGGACGTTTTTATGAGTACGAAAAACTAGGCATGGTGAATGTTTTAAAAGACAAACTAGAGCAAGGCCATTTGCAGCTTTATTGTGTTGATAGTATTGATACTGAGAGTTTTTACTGCGACTGGGCGCATCCTTCGGGTCGTATTCAGCGTCATGGCGAATTTGAAGAATATATACTCAATGAAGTTTTACCTTTTATGCATAGTAAGAATTCACATGATTGTGTGATTTCTCATGGTCTAAGTTTAGGTGCTTTTCATGCCGCTAATATCGTTTTTCGTTATCCGCATTTGTTTAAAAAGTTGGTCGCTTTTTCGGGGCGTTATGATCTAACTTTAAATGTGGAGCATTTTAATGATCTGTTCGATGGTTATTACAGCGAAGATATTTACTTTCATACCCCCACGCATTTTTTGCCAAATATGGATTGTGATTGGCGTTTAGGCCATTTAAGAGCGATGGATATTATTTTGGTGATAGGCAAGGAAGATCCTTTTTTACAGAATAATGAACAGTTAAGTGCCATCTTATCGAGAAAAGACATTAAGCATCAGATGCCAATTTGGGATGGCAGAGCGCACAGTGGCTATTATTGGCGGCGCATGGCAGGGCTTTATTTGTAATAAGGGCGACTTTATATTAATCATCTTATAAGTTTTCGCCGAGTTAATCGATAAACTATCCTCTGCGTCAGAAGAGTTGTAATCTCAACCTTATCGTTCCACAGCTGGGATTCCGCTTTCGAGACTGTGAAAGTATTCTGGTTTTAGCTTCCCCCTTTGTAAAAGGGGGATTGAGGGGGATTTTATTAAATTATAGACTATTGATATTTAATAATAATTTTTTAATAGAACAAATCTCCCCTAACCCCTCTTTGCTAAAGAGGGGAAATAAAAAGAATACTTTCACAGTCTCTTTCGCTACATCCCAGCAATCGGAGTTACATTAACAAACTCAGCGCATCCTATAGCTCTCTAGGTTTTTATTAGCTACGCCGAGCTGAGGCTCAGCGTTCCCGCTTTAATCTACCAAAAAATTAAGGTACTTTGGCGATTCATCCGCTAAGGTATCAGATGTTTCGTCTTTTAAATTAACCCCCGAAAGCTTTAGTTTTTCAGCCTCCGTGATTAAGAACATTAATTTCGTTAAAGCCTGTTCATAACTCAGGCCATTGTCATGAATATTTGAAATACAATTGCGGTCGGCGTCGGTACTTAGTTTGGTTCTAGCTTGATAGGTGAAATAAACCCCCATGCTGTTAGGCGAGCTTAAGCCAGGTCTTTCACCTATTAATACGATACATAATCTGGCGGCATAATGTTCGGCAATTGCATCGCCTATGGCGACCCGTCCGTGTTTAACTAAGCACACTGGCGCTAAGTTATAGTCTTGCAAGTGAGCTAGTAATAACTTCAAGAAGGGTAGGGCATGATGCTCTATGGCTTTGGATGATAAGCCGTCGGCGACTACGATTGCCGCATCAGCGATCATGGCCGCGCTGTGTTGTAAATAATTTAAATCAGCGTCGCTTAATACACGACCCAGATCAGGGCGTTGTAAATACTTCTGCTGAGTGTCGGCTTGGCTATTTAAAGTTAATGATGCAAAGCCCATCAAGCTTAAGTCTTGTTCAAGTTCTGAAAAATCAATGGGAATATTGACTGCATCGCGTGCTAAGGCATGGGCTAATTGAAAGTCTAAGCTTGCACAAGTGGGTAAACTAATGCCTGCACGACCTAAGGCGATACGTGCTGGCGTAAATTGTTTAAGATTATCCCAGGAGTTGCTGATAACGCTTGCTTCATTAGGTTCGTTCATGAGCTTATTATCCTAGTTTTTGTATCGAGGTTTTAAATAAAGCGGGCAGTTCGGTTTTTTGCTGCAATTGATTGTTAGCATTGAAAATACCATGTTCTTGTAGCCACAAGTCAAATTCAGGTGCAGGTCTAAGTCCCAAGACCTGGCGTAAATAAAGGGCATCATGAAATGATGTGGATTGATAATTAAGCATCACATCATCGGCACCCGGTATGCCCATAATAAAGGTGTTACCTGCTACGGCTAATTGAGTGATTAAACTATCCATATCATCTTGATCGGCCTCGGCATGATTGGTGTAACAGACATCACAACCCATCGGTAAGCCTAGCAATTTGCCACAGAAATGGTCTTCTAAACCCGCTCGGATAATCTGCTTGCCATCGTAAAGATATTCGGGGCCAATAAAGCCAACCACGGTATTAACCAGTAGCGGTTTAAATTTGCGTGCCACCGCATAGGCTCTGACTTCACAAGTTTGCTGATCCATACCTTCATGAGCATTGGCCGATAAAGCACTGCCTTGTCCGGTTTCAAAATACATGCAGTTATTGCCTAATGTGCCACGGCCTAATTCTAAGGCAGCGAGTCTGGCTTCGTTTAAAATATTTAAATTAATGCCGAAACTTTCATTAGCCTTTTGGGTGCCGGCTATGGATTGAAAAACTAAATCAACGGGCGCACCCTGTGTTATGGCTTTTAAAGTAGTCGTAACATGTGCCAGCACACAGGATTGTGTGGGTATTTGATAGCGCTCAATCACATCATTAAGCAGGTGCAGCAAACGTGATGTGGCTTCAAGGTTGTCGGTCGCTGGATTAATGCCAATCACCGCATCACCACAACCATAGAGTAAGCCGTCTAGTAAACTCGCTGCAACACCGGCAGGGTTATCAGTAGGGTGATTAGGTTGCAAGCGTGTAGATAAGCGATTTTCTAGGCCAATAGTGTTCCTAAACTGAGTGATGACACTGCATTTTTTAGCCACCAAGATTAAGTCTTGGAGTCGCATGATTTTGGAAACAGCCGCGACCATTTCTGGCGTTAAGCCTTGAGCAATACTTGATAATACTTCTGTTGTTGCCTGCTCAGATAACAGCCAGTTACGAAAGTCACCAACCGTTAAATGACTGATAGGCGCAAAAGCTGCGCTATCATGGTCATCGATAATTAAGCGCGTGATTTCATCGTTTTCATAAGGGACTAGGGCTTCATTAAGAAATTGTTTAAGTGGCACTTCTGCCAGTGCAAACTGTGCAGCGACTCGTTCAAGATTATTGGCAGCTGCTACGCCAGCCAAATAATCACCAGAGCGTGGTGGTGTAGCCTTAGCCATCAAATTGCGTAAGGTTTTAAAATCATAGGAAAGATGGGCTACGCTAGTCTTATACATGAGAGTCTTATCCAGATTTATTCAGGGCATATAAGTTAACACTTTATTATGAAAGCTATGTTAAACGGGTTGATCAATTACAATAACAGGCTAGTAACTTAGGTAGGGATAGTTTGAGTTAAGGTGAAAGGGTAGGGCACAGGGCACAAGGCAAAAAATCAAGCCTATTAGGCTTGCAACCTAAGGCGCAGGTGCTAGGCTTAGCCTTTAGCCTTTAGCCTTTAGCCTTTCACCTTGTCCCCATTAATAAATAGGATAAAAAATGACAGAGAACGAAGACGTTAAAAAAATGAACTACTGGGAGCCTAAGGCAGGTGGTTCAATCGAGGGCATCATTCAAGCCTCAGCTTCAAGTGGTTTAATTTATGATGAACAGAAAACTTTATGGGTGCAGCAGGATAAGGGCGCGGCTATCGGTATCATTTTAAATCGTTATTTGATACATAGCTTGAAACAACATAGTGCCGAGGTGGGCGATTTTATTGTGGTGACTTTTCATGGCAAAGAGCAAAAAAATAACGGACGTTATTTTAATCGCTATAGTTTGATACTGGATAAGATTGCCTAGAAATAATTGTCGCTCCTAAATAGAGGGGGCTACCTTAACTTGTAGGCCGGAATAAGGCTTTACGAGCGTAAGTGAGTAAAGCGTTTCCGGCATAGGTAGCGATCCTGTGCCGGAAACGCCAACACGCGCTACGCTTGGTTGGTCTTATTCCGGCCTACAATGCTGCTCTTGTTCAACAACTATTGTTTTGAAACACTGTAGGGACAGGTCGCGACCTGTCCCTACAACTTTAATATTGCATCTATCTTTGAAAGAACTGCGACCATGGGTTACTACCTTTAGTTATAAAGTAACGCTAAGGTTCTTTCAAACGTTTCGGTCGGAGTTGTAAACCCCGACCGGCATTGGCTGCCTTAACTTGTAGGCCGGAATAAGGCTTTACGAGCGTAAGTGAGTAAAGCGTTTCCGGCATAGGTAGCGATCCTATGCCGGAAACGCCAACACGCGCTAGGCTTGGTTGGTCTTATTCCGGCCTACAATGCTGCTCTTGTTCAACAACTATTGTTTTGAAAACATTGTAGGGACAGGTCGCGACCTGTCCCTACAAATTATGTTTTTTAGAATTAAGTTGTCCACAGGCGGCTAAGACATCATCACCCTTGGTCGTTCTTATTAGGGTTGGAATTTTAAAGGTATCTAAAATGGCTTTAAACTGTTCGATTGTATCCAAATCTGGGCGCTGATATTGTGATCCTGGAAATGCGTTAAAAGGAATTAAATTGATATAAGCACTTTTACCAGTCAGTAGTGCCCCCAACTTTTTAGCATCCTCAGGCTTATCATTAAAATCTTTTATCAGGATATATTCATAAGTAATAAATTGCTTTTTACTTAAAGGGATCTGGTCAATGGTGGCCAATACCTCCTCTAGCGGATACTTTTTATTAATCGGAATAAGTTCATTCCTCTTGGCTTCAACCGGTGAATGTAGTGATAAAGCAAGGTTAACGCCAGGGATTTCTTGGCTCCATCTTTTAAGTCCCGGAATATACCCCGCAGTAGAAATGGTAATTTTTTGCGCGGCTATTGAAGTGCCATGTTGTGATAGAAATATCTCACAAGCTTTTTTAACGGCATCAAAATTATGCAAGGGTTCGCCTTGCCCCATAAAGACAATATTTAAAATGCGCGCTTCTCCAGGTCTATGCGAAGCTAACCAACGCCAAGCCTGAAGAAACTGCCCAACAATTTCACTGGTGGTTAAATTTCTTTTAAGCCCTTGAGTCCCAGTAAAACAAAACGAACAATTCATAGCACAGCCCACCTGCGAGGATAGGCAAATAGAATATTTATTATGAAAAGGGATAAGCACCGTTTCGACTTTATGATGGTCTTTAAGCTTAAAAAGAAACTTTACAGTTCGATCTGTAGATTCATGAACGGTGTCGATTTCGGGTAGAGAAAAATCATAATGTTCTTGGAAGAAGGCCAATGAAGATTTAGCGAGATTATCGACACATTGAGCCTGTTGTTTCTTTTTATAATGCCAATTAAAAAGAACAGTCGCTGCTGAATGGTTTAAATTATTCTGAGCTGTTAACTGTTCTAAATCAGAATAATTAAGGTCATAAAAGGAGGCTTTCAATAGTGTGTCCAATTTGTCTTTAGGCTTATAAGTCAATCAATTAGAAATGTAGGCTTTTAGAATTCCGGCAGACAAAGCTGCCATGTGGGCTTCAGGCGCATAAATATTTCTATTCCATCAAGTTGGCGATGCAAGATCTCCCAGCGTGCCAGATCAAACGAATTTCGATGCAAATACGCAAGCCAATCTGCTAACAGCGCTGCTGCATAAGTCTCGGCATCATTGGAGTCGCAGAGAGTCAGGCCCGCACTATGCTGGTAGCCGATTTCAATGGTTGACTCATCATAGCCCCAGCGCTGCAGTGCAATCGCTGCTGTGCCAGCATGTAAAGTAGTATCCTCAGGTAGGCTCAATTCTGCAGATGTAGCAACAGCATCGAGGGAGGTCGGCAAATCAGAGAATTTAATATTATTGAATAAAGCTTGGACGTGCGCCTCAAGTTCTGATGTATTGGCTGCATGCCAGAAATTAAAGACCACTGTTTGTCGAGGCTGGGTAACTTCGGTGACGCCATGGTATGAGTCGACATTTAGCATAAAGCCAAAGGCTTTGTTGTATTCAGGGTTAACGCTGAACATCACCTCACTGTCTGGCGATGAAAATAATTGAAGAACACCGCCATGTTTAGTTTGCCATTCCCTATTAAGCTGCACGACCAGTCGAAAAATCTCATAGCCCAATAACGGTCGATCGCTGTGTATGCCAATGACTTGACCTGGCAACATGCGTTGTGCCGTGACTAGCACTCGATTCACGAGTGGCAATCCTGTGATTTCACGCATTCTAGCAAGCACTTCTGTCTGGAAATTTACTGGAATATTCTCAGTAACATCGCGAAGAGAACATCGATAAAATGCCCCATCCCGATGTTGCCAGTCACCGTCTAGCAAAAACAAATCCTCAAGTACAGCACACTGCTCTTCAGAGAATGCAGTATCAATATAAAAAAAGGGGAAGGGCTTGTCGTGGTGGATGGGCTGCGAAAGCAAAGGTTAAATTCCTATTTTCGGATTAGCGGCAGGACAAGAATAACATTGTAATACAAAACCGTCAGGCATAAAAAAGGCCCCTATAAAATAGGAGCCTTTGGAATTCATGGTGCCTAGGGGCGGAATCGAACCGTCGACACGAGGATTTTCAGTCCTCTGCTCTACCGACTGAGCTACCTGGGCGGCACTACACAAAGACGGCTATTAGACTCGA
>Ga0214229_100279_pt1 | contig 15473 bp, 10 predicted proteins | sample TroBogypolimnion_38_FD_153067 | JGI IMG/M metagenome (GOLD analysis project Ga0214229, IMG submission 153067) | Freshwater microbial communities from Trout Bog Lake, WI - 14NOV2007 hypolimnion | ecosystem: Environmental > Aquatic > Freshwater > Lake > Hypolimnion/Profundal zone ...
GTTAAGAGCAATCCCAGCCAAAATGGAAAGTACCAAGGACCCATTTTGGGTGCGCTATACATAGATTGTCGGGCGGCAATAAAGGTAAAAAAGAGGCCGGTGACCACGTACATTAGGCCAGCCCCAAAGTCCTTCTGATTGCGGATTTCCACTAAATACTCCTTTGTAGCCGTGATGAGGGATTGTAAGACAGCATGCCAGTGGGTTTTGGTGCGTTTGCCCTTGATGGGTGCCAATGCGATAATTATTCCCATGAAAGTCTCCCAAATTCGCCAGGCATACCTGGATTTCTTCGCCGCAAAAGGCCACCAAATTGTTCCATCTAGCCCTGTTGTTCCTGGGGATGATCCAACTTTGCTATTTACCAACGCAGGCATGAATCAATTCAAAGATGTTTTTCTGGGATTCGACAAGCGTCCTTATAGCCGGGCAACAACCGCCCAGAAATGTATTCGGGCAGGCGGTAAACATAACGATTTAGACAACGTAGGCTACACCGCACGCCATCACACTTTTTTTGAAATGTTGGGCAATTTCTCTTTTGGGGATTACTTCAAGAAAGAGGCGATTCAGTTTGCATGGGATCTATTGACGCAAGTCTTTAAGCTACCCAAAGAGAGGCTTCTCGTTACTGTCTATGCTGAAGATGATGAAGCATATGCGATTTGGAAGGATCAGATTGGCATACCCGCTGATCGAATCATTCGGATTGGTGATAACAAAGGCTCACGCTACGCCTCCGACAATTTTTGGATGATGGGTGACACTGGACCATGCGGTCCTTGTACTGAAATTTTCTATGATCACGGCGAACATATTCCAGGCGGACCTCCTGGCAGCCCTGATGAAGATGGTGATCGTTTCATTGAGATTTGGAATAACGTCTTCATGCAATTTAATCGTGATGAAGCTGGCAATATGCATCCGCTACCCAAGCCCAGTGTCGATACTGGTATGGGGCTTGAACGGATTGCAGCAGTGTTGCAGCAGGTTCATTCCAACTATGAGATTGACCTGTTTGTAAATTTATTAAAAGCCGCTAAAGATGCTGTCGATGCTGCAGGTGGAGGCAATTGCGATGCCAACAGCCCATCGCTCAAAGTGATTGCAGATCATATTCGTGCTTGTAGCTTTGTGGTGGTTGATGGCGTCATTCCTGGTAATGCTGGACGCGGTTATGTTCTGCGCCGCATTGCACGTCGCGCTATCCGACATGGTTATAAGCTTGGGGCACGCAAACCTTTCTTTTATCAATTGGTTCCTGCCTTAGTCAAAGAAATGGGTGATGCTTACCCAGAGTTACGCGCAGCGCAAGATAAAGTCAGTGAAGTGTTGAAGCAAGAAGAGGAGCGTTTCTTTCAGACTATCGCCAACGGTATGGAGATTCTGGAGAATGCTTTAGCTGGTGGCGCAAAAGTGATTGACGGCGAGACCGCTTTCCGCTTGCATGATACCTTTGGCTTCCCGCTGGATTTAACTGCTGATGTTTGTCGTGAACGTGGCGTTACAGTCGATGCAGAAGGCTTTGAGCTGGCGATGCAAAAGCAACGTGATCAGGCTCGGGCCGCAGGTAAATTTAAGGTGGCTCAAGGTCTCGAGTATTCAGGCAAGCCCACTCAGTTTCATGGATATGACCATCTCAAGCATGAGGGCGCCAAAATTGTTGCCCTCTACGTGGATGGCGCTTCTGTACAAACCATTAAAGCAGGCGACGCAGCCGTTGTCGTTTTGGATAACACCCCTTTCTATGCGGAGTCTGGGGGCCAGGTTGGCGACCAAGGCGAATTACGGAATGAGTCTGCCCGCTTTGGCGTACAAGATACCTTCAAAATTCAAGCCGATGTCTTTGGTCATCAAGGAGAATTACTCGAAGGCGAGTTGAAGTTGGGTGATACGCTTAATGCCATCGTCGATACCAAACTGCGCCTAGAGACCATGCGAAATCATAGCGCCACTCATATTTTGCACAAGGCTTTGCGTGAAGTGCTGGGCGATCATGTTCAGCAAAAAGGTTCTTTGGTAGATGCCACCAAAACCCGTTTTGACTTCACCCATAATGCGCCAATTTCTGCAGTAGAGATTCGCCGCATTGAAGATATTGTCAATGCTGAAATCCTGGCCAATGCTGCCACCTCGGCCAAAGTCATGTCATTGGATGATGCCCAGAAGACGGGTGCAATGATGTTATTTGGCGAGAAGTATGGCGAAGAAGTGCGCGTATTAGAAATTGGTAGCTCAAAAGAATTGTGCGGTGGTACTCATGTTCAACGGACCGGTGACATTGGTAGCTTCAAGATTATTTCTGAAAGCGGTGTTGCAGCTGGTATTCGTCGGGTAGAGGCGGTTACTGGCAGCAATGCTCTTCATTTCTTGCAGAGCCTCGAGGATCGTATCAATGAGGCCGCTGCCATTCTAAAAACACACCCTGGTGATTTGGTGAATCGTGTAACCCAACTACAAGATAGCCTTCGTCATGCTGAACGTGAGTTAGAGAAGGTGAACTCGAAGTTCGCTGCCAGCCAAGGCGATGAATTGGCTAGTCAAGCGATTGATGTCAACGGAATAAAAGTATTGGCCGCGCGCTTAGATGGAGCAGATGCCCAAGTCTTACGCGAGACAATGGACGCCCTAAAAGCAAAACTCAAAACTGCTGCGATTGTTTTAGCCTCTGTTCAGGGCGACAAAGTCAGTCTGATTGCAGGCGTTACAGCCGATACGATCTCTAAGGTCAAAGCAGGAGACCTGGTTAACTTTGTTGCTCTGCAAGTTGGAGGTAAGGGTGGCGGTAAGCCTGAAATGGCAATGGCAGGCGGAACGAATCCAACTGCTCTTCCTGCGGCATTGGCTGGAGTTCAGGATTGGGTGGCCAGCAAATGAGCGAGGAACTCAATATTGCTTTTAACGCAGAAGTCGATGCGATCGGGATGAATTGTCCGCTACCTATTTTGCGCACGAAGAAGGCATTGGCCAATATGCAATCCGGTGAGGTGTTGAAGATCAAAGCAACCGATGCAGGTGCAGTGCATGATTTTCCCGCCTTCGCTAAGCAAACCGGCAATGAACTCTTGGGATCAGGCAAAGAAGGCGAAGTCTTAATCTTCTTCATGAAAAGAAGATAAGCGCCTTGGCAAATTAACTCAGCGCGCGACTCTTAAGGTAGGCAGCAAAATCAGCACCAACTTCTGGATGGCGCAAAGCAAATTCAATTGATGCTTTGAGGTAGCCCAATTTGCTGCCACAGTCATACCGAACTCCACTGTATTCATAGCCAAATACGGGCTCTTCTTTAAGTAGTGAAGCAATTGCGTCAGTCAGTTGAATTTCACCGCCGGCACCCGGTTTGAGGTTGCGGATGTGTTGAAAAATATTGGACGAGAGAACATAGCGACCTACTACAGCCAGATTGGATGGTGCGTCTTTAGGTTGAGGTTTCTCAACAATGCCATCTAGGTGATAAATTCCCTTGCTGATTTCTGGTCCTGAAATAATTCCATAAGAACTACTTTTAGCAGGATCAATTTTCTCTACTGCCAGCACTGAACCTTTTTGTGAATCGTGCACAGCGAGCATTTGCTTTAGAACAGCAGGCTGACCATCCAATAAGTCATCTGCCAGGATGATGGCAAATGGCTCATCGCGAACGAGTTTCTCTGCGCATAAAACGGCATGGCCCAGACCCAGGGCTTCAGGTTGACGAACATAAACACAGTCGACATGACTAGGTTTGACGTTGCGCACTATCTCTAATAGCGCTTGTTTATTCTTGGCTTCTAGTTCAGCTTCTAATTCGTAGGCTTTATCAAAGTGATCTTCAATCGCGCGCTTGCTGCGACCGGTAACAAAAATCATCTCGGTGATGCCGGCTGCAATAGCCTCTTCAACGGCATACTGAATTAACGGTTTATCGACCACATTGAGCATCTCTTTAGGGCTCGCCTTGGTGGCGGGCAAAAAGCGGGTGCCTAAACCAGCAACTGGGAAAACAGCCTTGGTAACGGGTTTATTGATAGTGGTCATATCGCAGCAGTCATTTATTTGTGAGTTATTTCAGACGTTCTAATTGTGCAACAAGCTTCTCATGATTTTGCTCAAACCCCGTAAGACGTTGTTTTTCCTGGGTAACTACCTCTTCAGGAGCCCTTGCGACAAAGCTTTCGTTGGAAAGTTTGCTACGGGCTTTTTGGATTTCATTGGCTAGCCGATCAATTTCTTTACCTAGACGGATGCGCTCTGCGGCGACATCAACCTCTATCTTTAAGAGGAGTTTGAGATCACCCACAAGAGCCATAGGTGCTCCAGCAGCCTCTTTTTCCATAGATGCTTCGTCTTGGTAGATCTTCACTTCAGATAATTTGGCTAAGGCAAGCAGGTAAGGAGTGGCTTGTTTCAGGAAGGCCTCGGGCCCACAAATCCAAAGCGGGACTTTTTGGGCGGGTGATACTTGCATTTCTCCGCGCAGATTACGGCAGGCATCCACAATGGCTTTAATTTGATTCAGCCATGCTTCACTCTGTAGATCTATTTTTTCAGGCTGAGCAATTGGATAAGCTTGCAGAGCTATTGTGTGTTTGGCTTGCTGCTCTATGACTTTGCCCGTCATCGGCGCAACGGTTTGCCACAAGGTCTCTGTAATGAAGGGAATGAGGGGGTGAGCTAAACGCAAGATGGTTTCTAGAACGCGCAGTAGGGTTCTGCGGGTAGCGCGTTGTTGAGCGGGCGTGCCATTTTGGAGTTGTACTTTGGCTAACTCTAGATACCAGTCGCAATACTCATCCCAAACAAATTGGTAGATGCTGTTTGCAATATTGTCAAAGCGATAATTTTCGAATCCTTTTGCAACCTCAGCTTCGGTTCTTTGTAATAAAGAAACGATCCATTTATCCGCTGGTGAAAAATCGAGATAGCCATCTGGACCGCATTGATCATCACAGGGAGCGAAACCATTCTCTTCTTGACTACCAGGGCAGTTCATTAAAACAAAGCGAGTGGCATTCCAGAGTTTGTTGCAGAAGTTGCGATAACCCTCGCAGCGTTTTTGATCAAAGTTGATGTTCCGACCTAATGAAGCGAGTGAGGCAAAGGTAAAACGCAAGGCGTCCGTACCAAATGCAGCAATACCCTCTGGAAACTCTTTCCGAGTGCGCTTGCTAATACTCTCAGCTTGCTTGGGATTCATTAGACCTGTAGTTCTTTTGCTGACTAATGCATCGAGTTCGATACCATCAATAAGATCGATGGGATCTAAGGTGTTGCCTTTAGACTTACTCATCTTCTGGCCTTCAGCATCGCGTACTAAGCCATGGACATACACCGTATGGAAAGGTACTTTGCCTGTGAAGTGACAAGTCATCATGACCATGCGGGCTACCCAGAAGAAGATGATGTCAAAGCCGGTAACCAGAACAGAGGAGGGTAAAAAATGCTCAAGTGCTGGCGTTTTTTCTGGCCAGCCAAGAGAGCTAAAAGGAACGAGGGCAGAGCTGAACCAGGTATCTAATACGTCAGCATCACGACTTAATGTTCCAGAATAGCCTGCTGCAAGCGCCTGCGCTTTCGCTTCAGATTCCGAGCGGGCCACAAAGATCTGACCATTGTCGCCATACCAGGCGGGGATTTGATGACCCCACCAGAGCTGACGAGAGATACACCAGTCTTGAATATTCTCTAACCATTGGGTGTAGGTGCTAATCCAGTTCTCAGGGACCAGTTTGATATCACCCTTAGTCACAGCTGCTAATGCTGCGCCTGCAATTGAAGATCCAGGTTGATATTGATTGTCTGGACTGGGTTTGGAGACCGCGACAAACCATTGATCGGTCAACATTGGCTCAATGATAGTTTGGGTGCGATCACCGCGAGGCACCATCAGTTTATGAGGCTGAACTTTTTCTAAGAGCCCCGCTTGATCGAGATCCGCAACAATCTGTTTGCGCGCAGCAAAGCGATCTAGGCCTTGGTATACCGCCGGTGCATTCTCATTGATCTTCGCATCCAGTGTGAGAATATTAATGAGCGGTAATTGGTGACGTTGACCAACTGCATAGTCATTGAAATCATGTGCAGGAGTCACCTTGACCACACCTGTACCAAAATTCAAATCCACATAATCATCGGCAATGATCGGAATATCACGAGCGCAGAGTGGGAGCGAAACAGATTTGCCGATGAGGTGTTGATACCGCTCATCCTGGGGATTGACCATCACAGCAACGTCACCTAATAGTGTTTCGGGTCGCGTAGTGGCAACGATTAACTGGCCGGAGCCGTCAGACAGTGGGTAGCGGATATGCCACATCGAACCATCTTCTTCCTCGCTGACTACTTCAAGGTCGGAGACGGCTGTACCTAAAACAGGATCCCAATTGACTAAACGTTTGCCACGATAAATCAGACCTTGTTCATAAAGGCGAACAAAGACCTCAATCACTGCTTCGGACATTTTGCTGTCCATCGTGAAATACTCTTTAGTCCAATCGATCGATGCACCGAGGCGACGAATTTGGCGGGTGATGGTCGACCCCGAAGTTTCTTTCCACTCCCAAACTTTTTCTAAGAATTTCTCGCGACCTAAGTCATGGCGAGAAACTTTTTGGGCATCAAGCTGGCGCTCGACCACGATCTGAGTAGCAATGCCGGCATGATCAGTCCCGGGAACCCACAAAGTGTTTTTGCCTGACATGCGTGCATGCCGGACTAAGCCATCCATGATGGTTTGATTAAAGGCATGCCCCATGTGGAGGGTGCCAGTCACATTCGGCGGTGGCAACTGAATGCTGAAGTCACCCTTATCTTGATCAAGGCTTGCATCAGCAATACCCCGCTTTTCCCACTCGGGACCCCAGTAGGCCTCAATAGGGGCTGGCTCGTAGGATTTGGCTAGCTCATCCACAGGTGATTTATTAGGGGTATTCGAAGCATTTGGCATAAGAGGCAAATTATAATTGGGCTGATGTACTCTGACTTACTCGCCAACCTCAATCCAGAACAACGCGAGGCAGTTACCCTCCCTCCTGTTGATCAAAATGGCCATGCCCAATCTGCCCTCATTCTTGCTGGAGCGGGAAGTGGCAAGACCCGCGTACTAACGACTCGCATTGCCTGGTTAATCCAAACCGGACAGGTTTCCCCAATTGGGGTCTTGGCAGTCACATTTACGAATAAAGCGGCCAAAGAGATGCTCATTCGCTTGGGCGCGATGTTGCCGATTAATACCCGAGGCATGTGGATCGGCACGTTTCATGGACTATGTAATCGACTGCTTCGAGCCCACCATAAAGATGCTGGTTTGCCTTCAACCTTTCAAATTCTGGATACCCAAGATCAGTTATCTGCGATTAAGCGTCTATTAAAAGGTCTGAAGGTCGATGACGAAAAGTATCCCCCTAAGCAATTGCAGTACTTTATTGCACATGCAAAAGAGCGAGGTTTGCGCTCAAAAGATATAGATAGCAGCGATGATTTTCAGGCAAAGATGGCGCAACTTTATCAAGCCTACGATGAGCAATGTCAGCGTGAAGGAGTAGTCGATTTTGCAGAACTACTTTTACGTAGCTATGAATTACTCAAGCACTCTGAACCGATTCGAGCACATTACCAAGAACGCTTTCGTCATATTTTGATTGATGAGTTTCAGGATACCAATGCTTTGCAATATGCCTGGCTCAAATTACTCTCTGGCCACGATGGTAGTCGCCCATCTACGCAGCGAAGTGCAGTCTTCGCAGTCGGTGATGATGATCAAAGTATTTATGCTTTCCGCGGCGCCGATGTTGAGAACATGCGTCTATATGAGAAGCAGTTCCATCCTATGATGGTTAAGCTAGAGCAAAACTATCGATCGCATGGCCACATCTTAGATACAGCAAACCACCTGATTTCGAATAACACGGAACGATTAGGTAAAAACCTACGTACTGATGCTGGACATGGGGAGCCGGTTCGTATCTATGAAGCGGCCAGTGATGGCTTAGAGGCCTCATGGCTCGTAGATGAAATTAAAGCTTTGATCAACAGCGGTATTCAGCGAACTGAGATTGCACTGCTTTATCGAAGTAATGCTCAGTCCCGAATCATTGAACATGCCTTGTTTTCTGCCGGCTTACCTTATCGGGTTTACGGCGGCTTACGCTTCTTTGAGCGCGCAGAAATTAAGCATGCACTTGCCTATTTACGTTTACTTGAGAATCCCAACGATGACACCTCTTTCTCGCGGGTAGTGAACTTTCCAACACGGGGTATTGGGGCTCGATCGATAGAGGCTTTGCAAGATGCAGCACGTGCCCAACAATGCTCGCTCTATTTGGCTGCTTCTAGTTTAGAGGGTAAAGCAGGCGCAGCACTGGGTGGTTTTGTGCGTCTCATTGATCATATGCGTGAAGCAACGCGTCACAATACCTTGCCTGAAACGGTGGAGTTTGTGATTCAGCACAGCGGCTTGATCCAGCATTACTTAGGTGAGCGTGAAGGGCAGGATCGCGTAGAAAACTTACAAGAATTAATAAATGCAGCTACTGCGTTTATTGCAGAAGAGGGTTATGGTCAGGATGCTAAAGCGGCGACGCTGCCCGGTGAGAATGCACCGGGTGATATTGAGGTATCTCCTTTAGCCTCCTTTTTGTCACACGCTTCTCTTGAAGCTGGCGATAACCAGGCTCAAGCCGGTCAAGATGCTATTCAATTGATGACGGTGCACTCTGCCAAAGGCCTAGAGTTCAATGCAGTCTTCATCACCGGTCTTGAGGAAGGTCTATTTCCTCACGAAAATAGCGTAAATGAGCTCAATGGCTTGGAAGAAGAGCGGCGCTTAATGTATGTTGCTATTACGCGGGCCAAAGAACGTTTGTATCTCTCGCATACCCAATCGCGTATGTTGCACGGCCAGGTCCGCTACAACATGCCTTCTCGCTTTCTGGAGGAGTTACCTGCTGACTCCCTTAAATGGTTAACACCAAAAGCGAAAGATGCGCGATGGGGCGGTAGAAGTTCAGGCCCCTCCTGGAATGATGGTTATACCCGACAAAGAGAGTATGAGTCGAATGATTTCTTTGACTCGGGTAGTGATCGTCCAGCAACAAGGGCGCATAGCACCTTATCAACTAGTGTTAAAAGAATGGCCGCTCCCCCAAGAGATACTTATCCATTCAAGATTGGACAAAATGTATTTCACACCAAGTTTGGCGAAGGCCGCGTTACTGCTTTAGAGGGTCTTGATGCGGATGCGCGGGCGCAGATTCATTTCAAGCGGCACGGTATTAAGTGGTTACAGCTCAGTATCGCCAAATTGGCTGCGATTGATTAATCGCCCAATATCATTGCCTCATCGGTAATGAAGCAAGCTTTCCAGCTCGCATAAAAAGAGCAATGCATGATAGTCAGACCGCCCATTGAAATGGGTGCGATGATGAAAGAAGCAGCCTGGCCTAAGTTGACAGTATCTAAAGAGGCGCCGACCAGCAAGGGAATAGCCACCAAAATAGCCGCCCAGATCAGGATGTAATACAAAAATGCACCACGGTTTGTCCAGCAAGCGATCCAGCTCGAGAACAGAGCCTGTGGAATCGACATATTTTCCCAAGCGATGAGTACAGGGGAGAACCACATTAATACTGCAATAGGGAAGTAGAGCAGGCCGCCAATCAGTAAAGCCCAGTAGAGCTGATGAATAGCTTCAGGCGTAATGGTTTGATCATTGCTAATTAAAGGAATGATGGCTTGAACGTTGATAAATAAACCTAGGATTAAACTCAGCCCAAAAATCAGGATCGCATAAAGTAAGCCTAATTGCAAAATACGTTTACGAATCAGTGGTGTTGATCGTAGTGCGCAAAAATAAACCTGCGGAACAATACGTTCTTTCTGGATCGCCTGGCGACAGGCAGTCATAAAGCCGACAGACAGGGTGGGGGTCAGCACGAGTACCGCTATGACACCTATGATTGGGATCAGAATGGCTAGTTGCGCAACCAAAACATAGATCAAGACTAGCATCAGAAAGGCAATGGGATTTTGCTTAAATAACCAAAAGCCTTGGCGAATCCAATGATAGCCTTCTTGAATTCCGACTGAGTTCAGTTTCATGCGGTACGCCGGCTAAGTAAAATCTTCTCGAAATGTTTTGGATCATGCGGTGTGAGCATTTGGGCATTGCGAGGTAAATAAAAATCCCAGAGACGAGATATCCAAAAACGCAATGCCGCTGCACGCAACATCATGGGCCAATATTTTTTTTCTACGGTACTTAATGGGCGAACCGCCTCATAAGCATTTAACATCGCCTTGAGTCTTGCTGGGTCTATATCTTTTTTATTCTCGGCAAGACACCAATCATTTACCGTGACGGCCAGATCAAATAACCATTTGTCTGTGCCTGCGAAGTAGAAATCAAAGAAACCACCTAAGCGATCTGCGGCTTGATCCCCATTGTTTTGCGGATCGAATAGCACGTTGTCTCTAAATAAATCGCAATGACTAGCTCCAGCTGGCAGCTCAGCATATTCGCTAGAGTTAAAAAATATTTCCTGAGCCTTGAGCTCGGATTGCAGTAATTCTTGTTGATTAGTATCGAGGTGAGGCAAGAGATCGGGAACAGTTTTCTGCCACCAGCCAAGGCTTCGAAGATTTTCTTGTGTGAGCTTAAAGTCCTGGCCGGCTAAATGCATCTTGGCAAGCATTTCGCCCACTAAAGCGCAGTGATGGCTATCGGGAGCCAGTCTCGAGAGGCCGGGAAGCTTGCTCACGATGGCAGCAGGTTTGCCTTTGAGTTCAAACAGAATTTGCCCGTGTCGATTTTCAATCGGCTTGGGTACTGAAATGCCTCGATTGGCTAAATGCCGCATCAACTCCAAATAGTAAGGAAGCTGCTCAGCCGTTAGTCTCTCGAAGATAGTGAGCACATATTCATTTGGCTTGCCGTCTAATGAAGTATCTAAAAAGAAATTGGAATTTTCGATCCCGCCATGTATGCCACGAATATCAGTGGCATTGCCAATCTGAAAGTTCTGAGCAATCCACTCTGAGATATCGCTCAGTTCAAGCGGGGTAAAAACAGCCATGGATTAGCGCAGTGGAATGCTGATGCTGGGCACGCTGAGTAAACCATTGTCACTGGAGGGGGGGGCAGGCATGACAGAGTCTGGTGGCGACATGTCATAGGTAGTTAAACGGGTCTTGACCTGAACTTGGGTAGGACTGTTTGCATCTTTGTATTCAGTGATTTGGGTACCGTTCTTATCGGTATATTGATAACTTGGTTTACGCTGCACAGCGGTATTTGTGCTCTCTGAAGCGCTCGATGATTTAGCAATCGGTTGGTTATTGATCATTTCGAGTTCGGTAGGGCTAAGCGCTTGACTAGTCGATTGCGCCAAGCTGGAGCTGACCCCAAAAGTAGCAAACGCCACCAGAAAACTCAATAAAGTTAGGGCGGAGCTCAAAGTGTGGCCAAATAAGTAATTGATAGCATGCATGATTTTCACCTTTTTAAACCTACTGCCTAGTAGTAGCATCACCAGACTTGTAGGTAGTTCACCGCTAGATTGTACGATTGAGGGATGACTAAACATAGACTCTTGTTGATAGATGGTTCAAGTTACCTCTATCGTGCCTTCCATGCCATGCCAGACCTTAGAAATGGGGCTGGCGACCCTACTGGGGCTATATATGGCATGGTCAATATGATGCGCCGGGCTCGCTCAGAGATTGAGGCGGACCATATTGCCTGCGTTTTTGATGCCAAAGGCAAGACTTTTCGGGATGAAATGTACCCTGAGTACAAGGCCCATCGTTCCCCTATGCCAGAAGATTTGGTGAAACAAATCGAGCCAATTCATGCTCTGGTCAAGGCCTTGGGCTGGCCAGTTTTGGTGGTTTCAGGGGTTGAGGCAGACGATGTCATTGGTACTTTAGCTTGCCAGGCAAGTCAGGCAGGATGGGAAACCATCATCTCAACTGGTGATAAAGATTTGGCTCAGCTTGTGAATTCCTCTGTCAGCTTAATTAACACGATGACTGATGAGCACTTGGACATTGAGGGGGTGGTAGCTAAGTTTGGCGTGCCTCCTGAACGTATCGTAGATTATTTAAGCATCATCGGCGATGCTGTAGATAACGTGCCTGGTGTTCCTAAGGCGGGACCCAAGACCGCGAATAAGTGGTTAGCTGAATTTGGGGACCTCGATAACTTGATGGCCAATGCAGATCAAGTTAAGGGTGTTGTTGGTGACAATTTACGCGCCGCTCTCCATTGGCTACCCCAAGCTCGCCAATTAATTACCGTGAAGACGGATTGTGATTTATCGTCTCATGTGCCCAGCTTAGATGAGCTCCATGCCAAACCAGAGGATAAACAGCTACTGCGCGAATTATTTGAGCGCTATGCATTCAAAACATGGTTGCGTGAAGTCGAACAAGGCAGCAGTCAAACTCAAGCAAGCCCTACTAATTCAACACCCTTACAAGCGACTACTGCGCCATCGGCAGAACTTGGCGCAATGCAAAGCGCTGTCGAAAAAAACTATGAGTGCATTGTGGATGAGGTTGGTCTGGATAAATGGATTCAGAAAATTCAGGAGGCTAGCCTTACCGCTGTAGATACAGAGACTACTAGTCTAGATGCGCTAGCCGCCGAGCTCGTAGGGATCTCTTTATCGGTTACTCCGGGCGAGGCTTGCTATATTCCGGTCGGGCACCTAAATGCACCCGAGCAATTAAAGCGCGAGTATGTGCTGGATCGACTCAAGCCATGGTTAGAGAGTCAGGCCCATTACAAAGTAGGGCAAAACTTAAAGTACGACACCCATATCTTTGCAAACTATGGAATTACTTTGCAGGGCGTACAGTTCGACACCTTGCTTGAGTCATATGTGCTCGAGTCTCATATGCCACACAATATGGATAGCTTAGCAGAGCGTCATCTAGGCATGAAAACAATAAAGTACGAAGAGATTTGCGGCAAAGGCGCTCATCAAATTGGCTTTGATCAGGTTGATTTGAAAACCGCCACCGAGTACGCCGCTGAAGACGCTGACATTACCCTACGATTACATTTTGCTTTGTGGCCTCAGATTCAGGCTAGCCCTGGCTTGTTATATGTCTATGAAAAAATTGAGATGCCCGCAATGCGTGTGCTTGGCATTATGGAGCGTAATGGTATTCGGATTGATTCGGCTTTGCTTGCGAAGCAGGGTCAAGAAATTGGCAAACGTTTACTAGCTTTAGAAGGCGAGATTCATCAGTTGGCAGGTCAGCCTTTTAATATTCAGTCACCGAAACAAATTGCCGAAATCTTATTTGGACAGCTAGAGCTTCCAGTCATAAAAAAGACTCCATCGGGCAGTCCTTCAACGGATGAGGAAGTTTTGCAAAAACTGGCAGAAGACTATCCATTACCTGCTCGCATTTTGGATTACCGTAGTCTCGCTAAATTGATGTCAACTTATATCGAGAAGTTGCCGAGGATGGCAGATCCTCAAACGGGGCGAGTCCATACGAATTTTTCTCAAGCCGTCGCGGTCACTGGTCGCTTGGCATCGAGCGAACCGAATTTACAAAATATTCCGGTGCGAACTGAAGAGGGCCGTCGGATTCGAGAGGCATTTATTCCTGCGCCCGGATGTCAATTGCTTTCAGCAGACTATTCACAAATTGAGTTACGCATCATGGCGCATATTGCTGAAGATGCCAATTTGCTTGAGGCATTTGCAACAGGTAAGGATGTGCATCAAGCCACTGCTGCAGAGATCTTTGGCATTCCCTTGGCGGATGTGAGTGGAGAGCAGCGCCGATATGCCAAGGTCATTAACTTTGGCCTCATCTATGGCATGAGCGCATTTGGTCTGGCAGGCAATTTAGGAATTGAAAGAGGCGCGGCCCAGAATTACATTGCTAAGTATTTTGAGCGCTACCCTGGTGTGGCTCAATATATGGAGCGAACCCGTTTAGAGGCTCGCGATAAGGGTTATGTTGAAACCGTTTTTGGCCGACGTTTATGGCTGCCTGAAATCAAATCGAACGGTCCGCGAAGACAAGGCGCTGAGCGAGCTGCGATTAATGCGCCAATGCAAGGTACTGCGGCAGATTTAATTAAGTTAGCAATGATTGCAGTCGAGGATTGGTTGGAAAAAGAACAGCTGAAAACAAAGATGCTCTTGCAAGTCCATGATGAATTAGTATTTGATGTTCCGATGGATGAGATTGAAGTCTTACAAGCGAAGTTGCCTGATTTGATGTGTCAGGTTGCGCAGCTTAAAGTCCCTTTAGTGGTTAGTATTGGGGTTGGTAATAACTGGGAAGAGGCACATTAATGAAATCAAATACGCCCTTAAATCGAAGATCATTCTTGAAAACTTCAGCACTGACTGCGGGGGCTATGGGCGTTGGCTTCGCCCCAGCATCTATGCCGGTGATGGCCGCTACGATTAAAACGGATTTTGTCGGACTCGAGGCTGGAGAACAAAACATTCGGATGGGTGATTATCAACTGCCAGTCTATGTTGCGCGACCACAGAATGCGAAATCACCTTTGCCAGTCATTATTGTCGTCAGTGAAATTTTTGCGGTCCATGAGCATATTGCTGATGTTGCTAGACGTTTTGCAAAGCTCGGTTATCTCGCGATAGCCCCGGATTTCTTTCAGCGGGCAGGTGATCCGAGTAGCTACGGCAGCATTGCAGAGATCTTTACTAATGTTATTTCGAAGACGCCGGATGATCAAGTGATGGGTGATCTTCAGGCCACCATTCAATGGTCCGGAAAACATGGTGGAGATTTAAAGCGCGTTGGTGTAACCGGCTTCTGCTGGGGTGGCCGTATTACTTGGTTAGCTGCGACTTTGCCACAAGTCCGAGCTGGCGTAGCTTGGTATGGACGTGTGATTGGCGAGAAAACTCCAGGCAATCCATTGCACCCAGTAGATATCGCATCCCAACTACATGCCCCGGTACTTGGCTTGTATGGAGGCGCTGATACAGGAATTTCATTAGAGAGTGTCGATCAAATGCGCGCAGCTTTGGCGAAAGCAGCGCCTACTAATCTAGCAGCCAAGGAATCGGTGATCGTCGTTTATCCTGATACACCCCATGCTTTCCATGCAGACTATCGCGAGTCGTATCGTGAGGGTCCTGCTAAAGATGGTTGGGCTAAATGCCTAGCCTGGTTCAAGAAAAACGGAGTGATCTAAGTAGTGTCAGTACTTCAAAACATCCTGCTAGTCACTATCCTTGCTGGATTGGTGAGTGTCTTAGTCGCTGCTAGCTTTTCTTTGGGCCTGCTCTCGAAGATGGTGAATAACATGGTGAGTGTTTCGGTTGGCATTTTGTTGGCAACTGCTTTACTGCACTCTCTGCCAGAGGCTTTTAGCTTTCCGGATACTAAGCCACAAATTTTGTTTGGCACTTTGTTGGCAGGCTTATTGGGATTTTTCTTATTGGAAAAAATTGCCCTGTTACGCCATAGTCACCATCATGAAGGTGATGGGC
>Ga0214229_100401_pt1 | contig 11591 bp, 9 predicted proteins | sample TroBogypolimnion_38_FD_153067 | JGI IMG/M metagenome (GOLD analysis project Ga0214229, IMG submission 153067) | Freshwater microbial communities from Trout Bog Lake, WI - 14NOV2007 hypolimnion | ecosystem: Environmental > Aquatic > Freshwater > Lake > Hypolimnion/Profundal zone ...
TGCTGGCCCCTGTACTGATCTCGGATTATTGGCCCAAGCACCCTCTGCGTTACGCCTTCTTCTGGGTGCTTTGCGCACTGCCCTTCTTTGTGTTGTGGCCTGTGGCACTGTACCTGCAATCCCCCGTGCTGTTTTCCCAATGGTGGCGCATTTTGGTGCAACCCATGCTGCATCCCAATCACTGGTTGGCCGAAGACATGAACCCCACCTATTACCTGGGTGTCGCAGCGTGGTTTGCTTGGCCCGCCACACCCTTGGCCTTATGGGCCCTGTGGGAAAGCTTGCGCCGCGGATTTGCCAATGCTGCTGTACGCTTTTTAATTTTGGTATTGGTGGAGATGTTTTTGGTATTGGGCTTCTCCACCCACCCCCATGAAAGTGGCGCCCTGCCCTTGCTGATCCCCTTATCCCTATTGGCCGCGGGCAGCATCGACAGCTTGCGCCGTGGCGCCACCAGTGCCCTGGATTGGTTTGGCATGCTCACCTTCGGTATGGTGACGCTGCTGTTATGGCTGGGTTGGATAGCGCAGCTGACCGGTAGTCCGGTGGGCATCGTGCATTACTTGGATGCACAATTACCCGGCTATCACGCCACCTTTCAACCCGTGGCCTTTGGCGCATCGCTTTTGTTAACATTGCTGTGGATTATCGCCATCTTAAATTCACGCCAATCCTCAAGACGCGCGCTGGTTAATTGGACGGTGGGCATGACCCTGTCGTGGTTGCTGGCCATGACCTTATGGTTGCCCTATATTGAAGCCTCACGCAGCTATAAGGATATGATGCAGTCTTTAGGGCGCGCCATTCCTGCGCAACATGGATGCGTGGCCAGCACCGGTTTGGGTGAAGCGCAGCGCGCCTTATTGGATTATTACCTCAATATTCGCACACAACGCATAGAAAACGACTTGGGTAAAACCTGCCGCCTGTGGTTGGTGCAGTCCCGTCCGCGTGATGCATTTGAAGTGCCGCAAGGCTGGCGATTGCTGTGGACCGGCGCCCGTGCCGGCGATAAATCGGAACGCTTCCAACTGTTTGGTTATTAAAGCAGCGTCATGAAACCTGAGCTGCGCGCCGCTCGTGCGGCCTCCTGCCCCACTCCAGAATACGATGGAACGCTGCCTGTTCATGAGGCCTCTGACGCTATTTTGCAGGCGATTCGCGCTAATTCCGTGACCATCATCTGCGGTGAAACGGGCTCGGGCAAAACCACGCAAATCCCCAAACTCTGCCTCACCTTAGGGCGCGGTATTGACGGGTTGATCGGCTGCACGCAACCCCGCCGCATCGCCGCACGCAGCGTGGCCTCACGCTTGGCCTATGAACTTAAAACCGAAGTGGGTGCTGCCGTGGGGTATAAGGTGCGCTTTCACGATCGCGTATCCCCCACTTCCAGTTTTATTAAGGTGATGACCGATGGCATCTTACTGGCAGAAATTCACCACGACCGATTACTGAAAGCCTACGACACCCTCATTATTGATGAGGCCCATGAGCGCAGCCTCAACATTGATTTCTTACTGGGCTACATTAAACGCATCCTGCCGCGCCGCCCGGATTTAAAAGTGATTATCACTTCTGCTACCTTGGAAGCGGATCGTCTCTCCAAGCATTTCAACAATGCCCCGGTGATTGAAGTATCAGGGCGTACCTATCCGGTGGAAACCCGTTACCGCCCCATAGGGGATGCAGACAGTGAAGCGGATGAGAGTGATGAACGTGCGGCTCTTTTAAATGCTGTGGATGAATTGGCGCGGGAATCCCGCGATGGCGATATTCTGGTCTTTCTGCCTGGTGAACGCGACATTCGCGATGCTGCTGAGGCGCTGCGCAAACACCATCCACCCCATACAGAAATCTTGCCCTTGTTTGCCCGCTTATCTTTTGCCGAGCAAGACCGCGTGTTCAAGTCTGGTGGTGGGCGACGCATTGTGCTCTCTACCAACGTGGCCGAAACCTCCCTTACAGTGCCCGGCATCCGCTATGTGGTGGATACCGGTACCGCACGCATTAACCGCTACAGCCTGCGCAACAAAGTGACCCAGCTGCAAGTGGAAAAAATCTCGCAAGCCTCCGCCAAACAACGGGCCGGGCGCTGCGGACGGGTGGCATCGGGCATCTGCATCCGCTTGTACAGCGAGCAAGACCATGCCGGGCGCCCCGCCTACACCACTCCAGAAATTCTGCGCACCTCTCTCGCCGCCGTCATTCTTAAGATGGAATCATTAGGCTTGGGTCGTGTGGAAGATTTTCCGTTTTTGGATGCGCCCACGGCGCGCGCCATTGAGGATGGATATCAATTGCTGATGGAGTTGGGGGGCGTTGCTGATTTGGGGTCAGACCCCCCCAGGGGTCAGACCCCAAACCCAAATCGGGGTCTGACCCCTCTTGGGTTGGAGTTAGCCAAGCTACCCGTGGACCCCCGCGTTGGGCGCATGCTGTTGGCCGCGCGCGAGCAAAACTGCATGAATGAAATGCTGATCATCGCATCCGCGCTCACGGTGCAAGATCCGCGCGACCGACCGCAGGAGCACCGCAATGCCGCTGATCAAAAACATGCGCGCTTTCGCCATGAACAATCCGAATTTTTATCGATCATTAATTTATGGACCTTCTTTAACGAGACGCTGCAACATAAAAAATCCAATCGCAAGTTGGCGGAATTTTGCCGTGGGGAGTTTCTCTCTTTAACGCGTCTTAAAGAATGGCACGACATTCACAGTCAGCTGCATGCCTTGGTGGCGGAGATGGGGCTGCATCTCAATGGAACTCCCGCCACTTATGAGCAGGTGCATCGCGCATTGCTGAGCGGCCTGCTGGGAAATATTGGTCTGCGCGACCCCGAGGAAGACAATTACATGGGCCCGCGCGGCGTGCGTTTTTACATCAACCCAGGCTCGTCACTGTTGAAAGCCAAGCCGCAATGGATGATCTCAGCGGAATTGGCGGAGACCACGCGCCTGTACGCCCGCTGCATCGCCAAGATTGACCCGGAATGGATTGAGCCGGTGGCGGGCCACCTGCTGCGGCGCAGTTATCACGACCCCCATTGGGACAGTGAAGCGGCACAAGTAAATGCCTACGAAAAAGTTTCTCTGTATGGACTGACCATTGTGGGACGGCGCAGTGTGCGCTTTGGACCCATCGACCCCGTGGAATCGCGCCGGCTGTTTATTCGCCACGCCTTAGTGCTGGGCGAATACGACACGCGCGCGCCGTTTTTCAAGCATAACGCACAGTTGGTGGAAGAGATTGAAGCTCTTGAGCATAAAGCACGTCGCCAAGATGTGTTGGTGGATGAGGAAACCGTGGCGCGCTTCTACGAGGGCCTGTTGCCCAGCTCGGTGTGGAGCGGTGAGCGCTTCGAGAAATGGCGACGTGATGCGGAACAGGCCAACCCGCGCGTGCTGTACTTAGAACGCGATTATTTGATGCGCCATGCGGCCAGTCATATTACGGAAGATTTATTCCCGCACACCATTGAATTGGGTGGCGTGGCGCATCCCCTCACGTACCGTTTTGAGCCGGGCCACGCCTTGGATGGCGTCAGTGTGGCCATCCCCTTGGTGATGTTGGGAAACATTGAGCCTGATGCGTTGGAATGGTTGGTGCCAGGCCTCATCCGCGATAAAATCACAGCGTTGTTAAAAAAATTACCGCAACGTATTCGCCGTGAGTTGGTGCCCTTGCCCGCTTTTATTACCGCCTTCTTAGAAAAATACTCCCCTGCCAATGGATCACTGACGCGTTCGTTATCCGCTTTTATTCAAACCCGCACACAAATTTCTTTATTGCCTGAAGAATGGAGTGAGGCGCCCGATCATCTGCGCATGAATATCAGCGTATTGGATGCCAAAGGGGTTGAGGTGGAAAGCGCGCGCGATTTGGGCGTTTTGCGCCAACGTTTGGGCGCCGTGGCGCGCGAAGCCTTGCGTGATGAACCGGACAGCGGACTTACACGCAGCGGCCTGACCCATTGGGATTTTGGCGATTTGCCCAGTACTGTTACTTTGCGCCGGCGCGGCCTACAAGTGCCGGCATTCCCAGCCCTAGTGGATGAAGGCGCCAGCGTGGCCATTCAATTGGCGGACAGTGAATCAGAAGCCAATCGCTTAACGCGCTTAGGCCTTGTGCGACTGTGTCTATTAGAACTCAACACCCAAGTGAAGGCCTTGGGGCGCAACATCAATGGGCTGCCCACTGCACTCTTTTTGGTGCCTTTGGGGTCTGACCCCGGCCTGTTGAAGGAAGAAATACTGATGCGTGCGGTGTTGGAATTGGTGCCCGAGGCAGCCGGCGTCCTTCGCACAGAGGCGCAATATCTGGCTCTGCGCGATGGCGTGCGTGCCGCTCTAGGCGCGCGGGTGAGTGAAATTGCCACTGCGGTGTCTGCGCTCTTTAAAGAATATGCAGCTGTGCTGACAGACTTGAAATCGGCCAAACCTCATTTAAAAGCCGGCATAGAAGAAGCGCGTGCGCATTTGAATGGGTTGGTGTACAGCGGTTTTATTGAAGACACCCCCTTAGGGCGATTGCAGCATTTTCCACGCTATTTAAAAGCGGTGAGCCTGCGCGTGCAGAAGATGGGTGAGGATGTTAATGGGGATGCGCTTAAAATGCGTCAACTCTCCGCCTTGCAGCTGCCTTGGCAGGCGCGCTTAACCAGCCACGGTTGGTCGCCTGCGTTGGAAGAGTTCCATTGGATGATGGAGGAACTGCGTGTGTCGCTGTTTGCGCAAACCCTTAAAACCCCCTACCCGGTGTCGGAAAAGCGTTTGCAAAAACGTTGGGATGAAGTCTTGCGGTTGTAGTTACAACACGCCCTTGCGCACAGCGTCTTTTAAAAAGCGGCTTAAGCGCGTTTGCCAACCGCGACCAGATGCACGCAACTTGGCCAACACGTCTGGCTCCACTCTCAAACTTAACATTTCACGCTTCACCAACGATAGAGGCCTGCCCACTCGGCCTTTACGAATGAGTTTGTCACCCTCAAATAAATCCGCTGCATCAACCCACGATTGCGTCAGTTGAGGCGCGTCATCAGGATCAACCAAAGTCTTTTTCGATTTTTTTAATTTCGCGGCCATTGACCCTCCTCATACTAATTATTCTGCGACTATGCTCTCGCAACGTCCAAACCAAAACGACCCACTGACCATTTAATTTGCCCGCTGAGATATTTCGACTCTCACCATAATCCTGTCGCCTATCAGGTTGGGTTAGGTGTAGCCCCGCAAAGACTTCCGCCGCGCGACTCATATCTAGCCCTCGCTCGGCAAATGTTTCATCTCTTTTCTCAAGATCGTATGAGATTAACATCACTGAATATATTGGTAATTATAATTATTGTCAATACAATTAATAATGCGCCCAGTCTCTACACCCAGCCAATCTTGGTAAGGGTTAGTGCGTGTCATTGGGAACTCAGGATCGAAATGTTTCATCACAACAAGACTGCCATAACCTGCATCCATTACTTGGCAAAACAGCGTTAAACCTCTATCCTTTTGATTTTTTCGAGAACTTTGATGAAAACTACCCTTAAAGCGTTTCTCTTGGCCGCCGCTCTGGCGCTGCCTTTTTACAGCCATGCCGATGAACCCAAACGAGCCACCACCATGACCCAATCAGGACTGAGCATTACCGACAACACCGTAGGAACCGGCGCCTTAGCCGTGCAAGGCAAAAACGCCGTGGTGCATTACACGGGTTGGTTGTACGACCCCACCGCCCCACACAGCAAAGGCACTAAGTTTGATAGTTCTGTGGATCGTGGCGAACCCTTCACCTTTATGATTGGTGCCGGTCGGGTTATTCGCGGTTGGGATGAAGGTGTGGCCGGAATGAAAGTGGGTGGTAAGCGCACCTTAATCATTCCCTCAGAATTGGGCTACGGTGCCCGTGGCGCAGGTGGCGTTATTCCCCCTAACGCCATACTGGTGTTTGATGTAGAGCTGCTGGACCTGCGTTAACGCAAATAGGGGCGCAAATAGGGGTCAGACCCCTGGGGGGGTCTGACCCCTATTTGCGCCCCTAGCCCACCCTAGCCCACCAAAATAACATGCACGCGGTAAGGTCCATGGGCGCCAATGATAATGGTTTGCTCAATATCCGCCGTGCGTGAGGGACCGGATATAAAGTTCACCGCGCGCGGCACAGCGCCCTGCTGGCCCTTCAATAACGCCCAGGCTTCTTCCATGCCCGGCACAATGCGGCCCACTTCAAGAATGGCAATGTGGGTTTCAGGCAACAGACTCACCGCCGCCGGTGTATCAGGGCCGGAGAGCAGCATTAAACTGCCGGTCTCCGCAATGGCACAAAACGCACCAGTAATGCCCACTAAGTCACTGTCTTTGGCCCCACGAAACTCTAACCCCAGACCCGTAGCGCCCCATGGCATGGCACTGAGTGCGGGCCACGCCACGGCGGTGAGGGGCAGCTTCAATTCATTGAGGTAGCGCACCACAGCGGCGGGCGCATCATTCAAGGTGGCCACACGGTCCACGGTGGTGGACAGCATTTTGGAGCGCAGAGAAAAACGTTCTGCGTGATCGGACCAACCGTATGTGGGGCGTGGGCCACGGGCGTTTTCATTAATGACACGCAGCACCTCTGCACGCTCGGCACCGGGCACATCAGCAGGTAGAGCCAAACCGCGGCGCACCCGCGCCAAGATGTTATCGCGCGCGCTCATGATTTTCTCTTGGCATAGAGTTCACGAAACGTTTTGCCCGAGGGGGCGGGCATGTCGCGCCCATCGGTCCAACCATCCAAACCCGGCAACCAATGCAGCAACCCCTTCTTGCCACCCATCAGGTGCAACGCTCGTGCCGCCAGTTGGGCAAAACGCGCGTACACACGCGGGTGATTGGCCATGGTGCGCCACATGTCAATAGAGAAGCGTTCAGACCAAGGGCGCAGGCGTTTCTCGAACGACTGTTCACGCAACACGCGCATCAGTTCGGGCAAGGGAATCTTTACTGGGCAGACCACTTCGCAGGCGCCACAAAGCGTGGAGGCCTGTGGCAAATCCAGCGCGTTTTCAAGACCCACATATGAGGGTGTTAGCACCGCGCCTATGGGGCCGGGGTACACCCAGCCGTAAGCGTGGCCGCCAATGTTTTGGTACACCGGGCAATGGTTCATGCACGCCCCACAGCGAATGCAACGCAGTGCGCGTTGCAGCTCGGTGCCCAATAAACGAGAGCGGCCACTGTCCACCAAAATAATATGGGATTGCTCGGGGCCGTCCACATCGTCAGCCCCCTTAGGCCCTGTAAGCATGGACACATAATTGGTAATGGACTGCCCCGTGGCTGAGCGTGGCAGCAGGCGCAGGATGGTGGATAAATCATTTAAGGTGGGCAATACTTTTTCAATGCCGGTAATGGCCACGTGAATTTTGGGTAATGTGGTCACCATGCGACCATTGCCCTCATTGGTGACAATCACCACGGAGCCGGTTTCGGCAATTAAAAAATTGCCGCCGGAAATGCCCATGTCCGCAGAAATAAAATGCGGGCGCAGCTGTTCGCGCGCTTCGCGACAGAGTGCCGGAATATTCGTTTGACGGGGGGTATGGTGGTGCTTTGAGAAGAGTTCCGCCACCTCCTCCACGTTTTTGTGAATAGCCGGTGCAATAATGTGCGAAGGGGGTTCGTCCGCCAACTGCAGAATATATTCACCCAAATCTGTTTCAATAATCTGCATGTCCGCAGCAGCCACGGCATCATTGAGGCCCGACTCCTCGCTTACCATGGACTTGGACTTCACAATCTTGCGCACGCCATTGGCCTTGGCGATTTCAATGAGGATGCGGTTTACATCCTGCGCCGTCTCCGCCCAATGCACCGTGGTGCCACGGGCCTGAGCGCGCTCTTCAAAAGCGATTAAATAACTATCGAGGTTGGCTAAAATGCCATCGCGAATAGCCGCAGCGGCCACGCGGATTTCTTCTAGGTTATCCACTTCCTTCATCACTTCCGCGCGTGCAATGACAAAGCGCCCGCCAAAACGCTTCATGTTTTTTTGCAGCACCGGATCAACCAGTTTTTTCTTAACGTTGGACTTGAAGGAGAAAGAGGTGAGCAACATGACTAGTCTTCGCCCAAATCAGCCAATGCTTCCGGCCCCACCAATACTTCCGCCACATGCAGCACTTGGGTATTGTCGTCCCCCATGCGGCGCAGGCGCCCTTCAATGTTGAGCAAACAGCCCAAATCCCCGCCCACAATGGCGTCCGCCCCCGAAGCTTGAATGTCCTGGCATTTATTATCTGCCATGCGGGAGGCGATGTCGCCTAACTTAATAGAGAAAGCGCCACCAAAACCGCAACAGGTTTCAGGCTTTTCCATTTCTCGCAGCTGTGCACCCGCCACTTGGCCAATCAGTTGGCGGGGTTGCCATTTAACACCCAGTTCGCGCAGGCCTGAGCAGGAGTCATGGTAGGTAATGTTGCCCTTAAAGCTGCTGTGCAGGTTTTGGATGTGCAGCACGGTGTGCAGAAATTGGGTGAGCTCGTAGGTGCGCGCCGCGAGCGCATTGAGGCGTTTTTGAAGTGCGGGGTCTGCGGGGAATAGTTGGGCATAATGGTGGCGAATCATGCCTGTGCAAGAGCCACTGGGAATGACCACATAGTCAAAAGATTCGAAATCTTTCAAGAAACGTTGCGCCAGCAGACGCCCCGATTCACGGTCACCGGAATTAAAACCCGGCTGACCACAACAGGTTTGACCCTCAGGCACCACCACCTCACAACCAGCATTTTGCAATAATTTAAGTGTGGCAAAGCCGATGCGAGGGCGCATCAGGTCCACAAGGCAGGTGACAAATAGACCGACGCGCATGGTGGTCTTGGGGCGTTAAATCAGAGTTGGCTAACCGTCAAACGGCTGCGGGCTTCCAGCCACTGGCGGACGCGGTTGGCATCGCCAATGCGGGCATGGTGGCCACGAGAATCGAGCAACACAATCACCATGGGATGACCGGTAATGGTGGCTTGCATCACGAGACATTGGCCGGATTCATTGATAAAACCCGTTTTAGACAGGCCGATATCCCAGTTGCTCTGGGCCACCAAGGGGTTGGTGTTGTGAAAAGTTACGGCATGTCCGCGCAGGCCCACGGGCACCGATACGGTGGCGGTGGTGGTGATGTCGCGAATAAGCGGCTGCTGAAAAGCCACTTGAACCAAGATGGCCAGGTCTTGTGCCGTGGACACATTACCGCCATGGAGTCCCGAGGAATCCTCAAAATGACTGTTGGTCATACCCAGCTGCTGAGCTTCAACATTCATCTGCGCCACAAAGGCCGCAATGCCACCGGGGTAATTGCGGCCCAACGCGGCGGCGGCACGGTTTTCTGAAGCGATTAAGGCCATGCGCAAAAAGTCCGTACGGCTGGCATGGGCGCCCACACGCAAATGAGAGCTGGTATTGCGCAAGCTGTCCACATCCTCATTGGTGACCACCAGTTCCTCGTTGAGGTCTTGTTTGGAATTCAATACCACCAAAGCGGTCATGAGCTTGGTGATGGAGGCAATGGGGTGAATGGGATCGGGATTTTTGGAATACAGCACTTGCTGGTTGGTCTGATCAATGACGAGAGCGGTGGACGAGAGCAAGGATATATGGTCAGGATCCGCCGCAGCCGTCACACGGTGCCGGTGGGGGTGGGCCGCCTGAGCAGGCAAGGCCACCACGGTGGACAACGCCACAACAGCCAGTAAAACAAAGCGGGCAAAGTCTTTATTTAAGTTATCCATGCTTCCTCAACCAGTTCATTGCCCCAACAATACAAAAAATCAGCCGCTTACGCAACAATATTCTGCTTCTGTTGCAAAATCCACATACGGGCATAGGCGCCATTTTGGGCCAAAAGGGCCTCATGGCGACCGCGCTCGATGATGGCTCCGCCCTCCATTACCAAAATTTGGTCCGCATCCACGATGGTGGAAAGGCGGTGGGCAATCACCAAAGTGGTGTGGTCGCGGGCAATTAAGGCCAGTTCTGCTTGTATGTCTTTTTCAGATTTGGAGTCCAGGGCCGAGGTGGCTTCGTCAAACACCAACACCTGCGGACGCTTTAATAACGTGCGTGCAATGGCCACGCGTTGCTTTTCGCCGCCGGATAATTTAAGACCGCGCTCGCCCACTTGTGTGTCATAACCATCGGGCAGCGAGTGAATGAAATCGTGAATATGCGCCGCCTGTGCCGCGCGTATCACTTCATCTTTCGTGGCCTCAGGGCGGCCATAGGCAATGTTGTAATACACCGAGTCGTTAAACAGCACGGTGTCTTGCGGCACAATGCCAATGGCTGCACGCAAAGATTGCTGCGTGACAGTGCGAATGTCTTGACCGTTAATGGTGATGGCCCCACCGGTTACTTCATAAAAGCGAAACAGCAAACGCAGTAAAGTAGATTTGCCCGCACCGCTGGCCCCCACCACCGCCACCTTATGACCGGGCGGAATTTCGAAATCAACGCCTTTTAAAATCTCGCGTCTCGGATCGTAACTAAAGTGCACATTCTCAAAACGCAGCGCGCCCTGCCCCACCGCGAGAGGCGCCGCATTGGGGGCATCTTTAATTTCACTGTTCACATTCAGCAAGCGGAACATACGATCCATATCCGCCAGAGCCTGCTTAATTTCACGATAAATCACGCCCAAGAAATTAAGGGGAATATAGAGTTGCAGCAGGAGTGCGTTAATCAACACCAAATCGCCCAAGGTTAAGCGCCCCATCATCACGCCATCCGCCGCGCGGTACATCAGTGCTACCGAACCAATGCCAATAATCAAGCTTTGCGCAGCATTTAAGGCGGCTAGAGAGGTTTGGCTTTTAACCGAGGCCTCTTCCCACTTGCGCAGGTTTTCATCATAGCGCTCAGTTTCCCAATCTTCATTGCCAAAATACTTTACGGTTTCGTAATTTAACAAGCTATCAATGGCGCGCGTGTTGGCTTTGGAGTCCAGCTCATTCATACGCCGACGAAAGGCCGTGCGCCACTCCGTAATGACGATGGTGAGCGTTACATACACCACCAAGGTGACCACAGTAATAACCGCAAACCACACGTCGTACTTCCAGGCCAAGATACCGCCCACCAAGCACATTTCCACCAAGGTGGGCAGAATGCTAAACAAGGTAAAGCGCATCAAGCTTTCAATACCGCGTGTGCCGCGCTCAATGTCACGCGACATGCCGCCGGTTTGGCGCTCTAAGTGAAAACGCAAATTAAGCCCATGCAAATGGCGAAACACAGAGAGTGCAATGCGGCGAATGGAGCGTTGCGTGACTTTGGCAAACACGCCATCGCGCAATTCGTTAAACAAGGTGGTGGAAAAACGCAGCGCACCGTAACCCACGATCAGCAGTACCGGCAACGCCAGAATGGCCTGCTTGGTATCCAAGGTATCAATAATGGATTTTAGCGCTAAAGGCACACCCACGTTGGCCAGCTTGGCGATAATAAGAAACAGCAATGCTGCCGCCACGCGCCCTTTAAACTCCATGAGATAGGGCAGCAGACCGCGAATAGCACCCCAGTCCCCACTACCAAAGCGATTGGGCGAGAGTAAGTTGTCGG
>Ga0214229_100433_pt1 | contig 10898 bp, 5 predicted proteins | sample TroBogypolimnion_38_FD_153067 | JGI IMG/M metagenome (GOLD analysis project Ga0214229, IMG submission 153067) | Freshwater microbial communities from Trout Bog Lake, WI - 14NOV2007 hypolimnion | ecosystem: Environmental > Aquatic > Freshwater > Lake > Hypolimnion/Profundal zone ...
TTTGTCTGGCAAGCCTAAATGCTCTTTAGGTGTCACATAGCAAAGCATCGCAGTGCCGTACCAACCAATTTGAGCTGCACCAATACCGCTGGTGATGTGATCATAGCCAGGCGCAATATCCGTAATCAAAGGTCCAAGAGTATAAAAGGGTGCTTCTAAGCAATGCTTGAGCTCTTCAGTCATGTTTTCTTCAATACGCTGCATTGGAACATGGCCAGGACCTTCGATCATGACTTGCACATCATGCTTCCAAGCTTTGGCGGTGAGTTCACCGAGTGTGTGGAGTTCGCCAAATTGCGCTGCATCATTTGAGTCAGCAATACAACCAGGACGCAAACCGTCGCCTAAGCTAAAAGAAACGTCATACGCCTTCATGATTTCACAAATCTCATCAAACTTGGTGTAGAGGAAGTTTTCTTTATGATGAGCTAAGCACCATTTAGCCATGATTGAGCCGCCACGTGACACGATGCCGGTAATGCGATCTGCCGTCAGCGGTACATAACGTAGCAATACGCCAGCATGAATAGTGAAGTAATCAACACCTTGCTCGGCCTGCTCAACCAGGGTATCGCGGAACATTTCCCATGTGAGATCTTCTGCAATGCCACCAGTTTTATCGAGTGCTTGATAAATTGGAACGGTACCAATAGGAACTGGTGAATTACGGATAATCCATTCACGGGTTTCATGAATATGTTTGCCTGTGGAAAGATCCATGATGGTGTCAGCACCCCAACGAATGGACCAAACCATTTTCTCTACCTCTTCATTGATTGAAGAAGTCACAGCAGAATTTCCGAGGTTGCCATTAATCTTCACGCGGAAGTTACGGCCAATAATCATCGGCTCAAGCTCAGGGTGATTAATGTTTGCTGGAATAATTGCGCGGCCAGCGGCAATCTCAGAGCGCACGAATTCACCAGTAACGATGTCAGGAAGATTAGCGCCATAGCCTTTGCCTGGATGCTGCTTGAGTAATTGCTTGTAAGCAGGATCTTTACGCAGCTGCTCTAAACCCATTGATTCACGTAAAGCCACGTATTCCATTTCAGGCGTAACGATGCCTTTGCGAGCGTAGTACATTTGACTAACGTTGTTGCCAGCCTTTGCAACTCGTGGTGCGCTAATATGCGCAAAACGTAAACTCTGGGTAGCTTCATCTTGAGAGCGAGCAACGCCATACTCAGAACTTGGTCCAGAGAGCTGCTCGGTGTCATTGCGCTCTTTAATCCACTCTTCACGTAATCTTGGTAAACCTTTTTCAAGGTTGATCACGATTTCTGGATCGCTGTATGGACCAGAGGTGTCATAAACAGGAACGGGGGGATTAGCAACTAACTCTTCACCAACGCGTGTTGGTAATTGTTCAATCATCCGAATCGGCGCTTTGATATCTGCGCGAGAACCTTGTAAGTAAGTTTTTGTTGATGCTGGATAAGCGAACTTTTGTCCGAAGTCGCGTTCCAAGCTTTTTAAACTTGGAATTTCATGTTTGGTTTTTTGGTTATCTTTACTCACGTCCATCTCCTAGCTGTTTTAGATGGACGAAACCGGGTGTCGGTCTGATGTAACTCCCCACGCCAGCATTACCTGGATCGGGTTCTAGGGTCTTTCTCAGCGCCTCTAAGCAAACTCTGCTTTCAAGGGCACCCCTGTTTCATCCTTAAGGTAGATTTAACCACGAATTGGGACTACTAGGCATGATGAACGTCAATTTCTGCTCCAGGAGCAAAAATTGAGCAGGAAGCACCAGCAAACCTTATCTATTGCGGCGCAATAGGAAATCTGCGCTTACAAAAGCGGCATCACTCGTAAATTCATCTGCAAGGATTCGGGCGGCAGCTTCTGCATAAGAAACTTCAATAAAACCACTCACTTCCCCATCATGATTTGTGGGGATGAAGTTGTCTGATAACTCCAAGTCATATACATAAAGCTGCTCATCATGAAATCCTCGCCCGGAAATGGGGCGACGCATATGGATGCGACCAATTGGCTCTATTTCATCAGCGATTTGTGGGGGCACTCCAGCTTCTTCCCAAAGCTCGCGTTTTGCGCAGACCCAGGGAGTTTCGTCGGCAGCGATACCACCAGCAGCAATGTTATCCAATCTTCCGGGATCGGTTGCCTTATTTTCACTTCTTCGACCCAACCATATTGTTTTTTGTTTGGTGTAGCCATTGATATGCGTAGCCATGCTACGAAATCCAAAGGTGCGAAACGCGGCACGCTCCAAGTGAAAAGATTTATGCCCGTGTTGATCTACCCATGCAAAGTCTTCATTCCGCCAGCCGGGAATAAAGCCGCCTAAGCGCATGCGATTTGCTAGTTGATGAAGACTTGCTGAGACATCTTTTGGTCGACCCATTTGAATGATCAAGCGATCATTTCCCATCGATACCAGTGCGATAGGTTCCTTCACTAATGATTCTTGTAGATATGGAATGAAATCGGGATTAAGGTGACCAATTATTTCTTGATCAGTGCCGCCACGCAACGAATAGATGGGCATGTAATCAGCGGGAGCCGAACGCGCTGTATTTTGGAGCATCTCCTCAAGGGCGGCGATAGTACTGGTAGATAGAGCTGTCATTTGGGCAAGTGTAAGGGAACTTGACATAAGGTGCAGCCTCTTGTCAATGATCTAAAGCACAAGGTTTAGACCCAATATTCATATGCACTTGCAAAAAAATAGATAAGCTGGGACTGCTAATTATTTAAGCAGGCCAGGTCGCTCTATACAAATCTGTGACTTACGAAAACTTTTGTAGATTTATCCACAATCCCTGTGGATAAGTTTATTTTTATGCTGGTCCCGCCGACAGGAATCGAACCTGTATCCCACGCTTAGGAGGCATGTGCACTATCCATTGTGCTACGGCGAGTAAGAACTTTTTAAAAGTATGCTAGGTAAGTTTGTGACACCAATAAATTACCACCCACATAAAGCCCAGACTTGATTGGTAACGGCCATCATCATATCGGGTGCGTAATAGGCGGAAAACACAAACAATAAAGCAAATAAGGCGAAGCCGTAAAAAATAAGCTTCCAAAATCCAAGCTTGCGATGCTTAAGCATTGACTGCTCGGTGAATAGCACGTTCTTGTACGGGTAGGTTCACTAAAAACGCAAACATGCCTAGTGCAATAGCAATTTGCCAAACAATCAGGTACGAGCCTGTTCGATCAAATAAATAGCCGCCTAAAAATGCGCCACAAAAACTACCAAGCTGATGCGAGAAGAAAACCAAACCAGAAAGCATCGTGAGATATTTCACACCAAAAATTTGGGCCACGATGCCATTAGTTAATGGAATGGTCGATAACCACAAGAAGCCCATGACCGCTGCAAAAATATAAGTGGATGTTGGACTCAATGGCAGCAATACAAAAGCAGCGATGGCGATAGAGCGGCCTAGGTAAATGCTAGATAAAAGATAGCGTTTCGGAAAGCGTTGCCCAAGGATACCGGCGCTATAGGTGCCAAAGATATTAAAGAGTCCAATCAAGGCCAATGCCGTGGTAGCAACAACAGGGGCTCCCACTGATGGATAGATCGATGAAAGGTCTTTCAGATAGGGTGCTAAATGTACTGCAATAAACACTACCTGAAATCCACAAACAAAATACCCCAAGGTTAGCAAACGAAAGCTCGGATTATTAATGGCTTCTTTAAGTGCCTCTTTGATGGTTTGATCACCAAGGCTGTGTTGGTGAACAAAATTTTTCTCACGCAACATGAATGCCGTTGGAATCATTAAGCTGGCCATAAGGCCGAGCATTAACAATGCATCTTGTGCGCCAAATGCACTTAATAATCCTTGCTCCGCTGGAATCATAAGGAACTGTCCAAACGAGCCTGCAGCAGCAGCAATGCCCATCGCCCAAACCCGCTTATCTGCAGGAACGTTACGCCCTAAGATTCCGTAAACCACGCTATACGTAGTGGCAGTTTGTGCAAGACCGATGAATAAGCCGCCAGCAATGGTGAAATTAAGGGCATCTGTGGAGATGGCCATGCCAGCTAAACCCAGTGCGTATAAAACACCACCAGCAATCATGATCTTGAATGCGCCATAACGATCTGCAAGGGCGCCAGTAACGGGTTGTACAGCGCCCCAGATGAGGTTTTGTAATGCAATCGTCAGTGCAAAGGTTTCACGACCCCAGCCGTTGGCCATGGTGATTGGCAAATTGAACAAGCCAAAACCATGGCGTATACCCATGGATAAGGTCACCATTAAGCCACCATAAATCAACATTTCCTTCATTGTTAGGGAGGCCTTTGATTGAGCTTGGCTCATTAGATAATTCCCTTTTGACGCAAGTCCGCAATCGCTTGGTCGCTTAACTGTAATTGCTCATGAAGCACTTCATTGGTGTGTTGTCCTAGCGTGGGTGGCGCCATACGGACTTCAGTCGGCGTTTTAGAAAGTTTCATCGGGCTAGCAACCAGTTTCATATTGCCAGTGCTTGGGTGAGGTACATTAATTTGCACATTTCTGGCAAGCACTTGCTCATTTTCAAAAACTTCCTTGAAGTTATTGATAGGGCCGCAGGGGACATTTGCCTGCTCTAAAAGGGTAATCCATTCACCTTTAGTCTTCTTGCGAGTCATCACCTCTAAAAGTGGAATGAGTTTTTTGCGATTCTGCACGCGCAAAGGATTGGTTAAAAATAATGGGTTATCAGCCAAGTGAGCTTCACCACCAGCGGTAACAAAGTGTCGATATTGGCCATCATTGCCTGCTGCCACAATCATCCAGCCATCCGATGTGGGGAAAGTTTGGTAAGGAACAATGATCGGTGAGGCATTTCCCCAGCGCCCTGGAATTTCTCCAGAACTGAGGTAAGCGCTTGATACATTAGCCATGACAGCGATCTGTGTATCGAGTAAAGACATATCGATGTATTGGCCCTCGCCAGTATGGTCGCGATGGACTACCGCGGCTAGGATGGCTGTAGACGCATACATCCCAGTGAAAATATCGGCGATTGCAACCCCTGATTTTTGTGGGCTAGCACCCTCAAACTCATCGGCTTCGCCAGTCACACTCATGAAGCCACCCATGCCTTGAATGATGAAGTCATAGCCTGGGCGATGAGCATAAGGACCAGTTTGCCCAAATCCAGTAATGGAGCAGTAGATCAAATCTGCTTTCACCTTTTTTAAGCTTTCGTAGTCCAGGCCGTATTTAGCAAGATCACCAACTTTGTAGTTTTCAATGACTACATCGGATTGAGCCGCCAATTGGCGAATAATCTCTTGACCTTCGGGTTTGCTGATATCGACAGTAATGGAACGCTTATTGCGATTGATGCAAATAAAATAGGCAGTTTCTTCCGTATCCTTGCCATTCGCATCCTTAACGAAGGGAGGGCCCCAATGGCGGGTATCGTCCCCAGCGCCTGGACGCTCGACTTTAATAACATCAGCACCCAAATCCGCTAGGTTTTGAGCGCACCATGGACCTGCCAGCACGCGGCTGAGGTCTAAAACGCGAATATGACTTAAGGCTCCCATGCCCTAATTTTGGCATGGATGACAGGGGATTTCCTGAAAAGTTCCGCCTTGGCCTCAGACATGACTACAATTTGCGCGCATGGCTACCCGTAAAACTTCTGAATACAGCGAATCGTCGATTCAGGTCCTAAAAGGACTGGAACCAGTCCGTCAACGGCCTGGTATGTACACCCGCACTGATAATCCCTTACATATCATCCAAGAAGTCTTGGACAACGCTTCTGATGAAGCATTGGGCGGTTTTGGTAAGCAAATTATTGTGACTTTGCATACTGATGGCAGCGTGAGCGTTGAGGATGATGGACGCGGTATTCCGGTGGGTATGCATCCCACTGAGAAATTGCCCGTAGTGGAGATTGTGTTTACGCAACTTCATGCTGGTGGCAAATTTGAAAAGGGCACCGGTGGTGCCTATGCATTCTCAGGCGGTTTGCATGGTGTGGGCGTTTCAGTTACCAATGCACTTTCTAAGCGACTGGAAGTAACAGTCTGGCGTGAAGGACAAGTTTCAACCTTAACCTTTGCTGATGGCAAGGTGATTGAAAAGCTGAAATCGAAACCGTCTTTAAAAGAAGATAAGTCCCACGGTACCCGTGTAAGGGCATGGCCAGACGGTAAATATTTCGATAGCTCAGCCATTCCGATGGCCGATCTCATTCGTCTTCTACGCTCCAAAGCAGTTTTGCTGCCTGGCGTCAAAGTAACACTTATCCAGGAGAAATCAGGCGATAGTCAAACTTGGCAATATGCCCAAGGCTTGCGTGGCTACCTGAACGAGGCTATCGCCCAGGCAGGACATGGTCCAGAAGTGATTCCACCATTTGAGGGTGAGCAATACGCTACAGGCACTGGCGAAGATGATTCCTTTGCTGAAGGCGAAGGTGCTGCATGGGTGGTGAGTTGGACCGAAGACGGCGCTCCAGTGCGTGAGAGTTATGTGAACTTGATTCCAACTCCTGCTGGCGGTACACACGAAAGCGGATTACGTGAAGGACTATTTAATGCTGTAAAAGGCTTTATTGAGATGCATGCATTGCAACCTAAAGGCGTGAAGCTGATGCCTGAAGACGTATTTGCGCGGGCCTCTTTTATTTTGTCAGCCAAAGTATTGGACCCTCAGTTCCAGGGACAGATTAAAGAGCGTTTAAATTCACGTGATGCCGTGCGTTTAGTTTCTGGTTATGCAAAATCTGCGCTGGAACTTTGGCTGAACCAGCATGTTGATTACGGTCGTAAATTAGCTGACTTAGTGATCAAGCAGGCACAGGCAAGAACACGCGCTGGGCAAAAAGTTGAGAAGAAAAAATCTTCGGGTGTTGCGGTTTTACCTGGTAAGTTGACCGATTGCGAGAGTGAAGATATCGCTCAGAATGAAATTTTCTTGGTTGAGGGTGATTCTGCTGGTGGCTCGGCCAAAATGGGTCGCAACAAGGAGTATCAGGCGATTTTGCCCCTACGCGGCAAGGTCTTAAATACCTGGGAAGCGGAGCGCGACCGCTTATTTGCCAACAATGAAGTGCATGATATTGCGGTGGCAATTGGGGTTGATCCTCATGGGGCTAATGACAATCCAGATTTATCTAATCTTCGCTACGGCAAGGTTTGCATCTTGTCAGATGCAGACGTGGATGGCGCACATATTCAAGTATTACTCCTCACACTGTTTTATAAGCATTTCCCTAAACTGATTGAGTTAGGGCATGTCCATATTTCTAGACCACCATTGTTTAGAGTTGATGCTCCTGCGCGTGGTAAAAAACCAGCACAAAAAATTTACGCCTTGGATGCAAATGAATTGCAAGCAATTGAGGATAAGTTGCGTAAAGATGGTGTTAAAGAAACCGCTTGGCAAATCTCTCGATTTAAAGGCTTGGGAGAGATGAGTGCAGAGCAGCTCTGGGATACAACCCTAAATCCAGATACACGTCGTTTACTACCGGTAACGCTTGGTACTTGGACTGAAGATGAAACATTTAAAACCATGGACATGTTGATGGGTAAATCAGAGTCCGGCGCTCGTCGTGATTGGTTAGAAGAGCGCGGCAATGAAGTTGAGGCGGATATCTAATGGCTAGTAAAAAGACACCCGGTAATAAAACCGCTGCTGAGCAAGCAGATTTATTTGCATCTCCAGTCGATGAGATCGAAATTGTTGAGGTAGAAGAGGCGCCTGCCCAAGCCAAACAGGGCTCTTCAATCTCCCCCCAAGGTCCAAATGATCCCCACGATCCTAAGACGATGGAGTTGAACGAAGACGACAAGGATAGCTTGACCCTCGCTGTTTATGCAGAGCGCGCTTATCTAGATTACGCCATCAGCGTAGTGAAGGGTCGTGCATTGCCCGAAGTAGCTGATGGTCAAAAACCAGTTCAACGCCGAATTTTGTATTCCATGAGTGAAATGGGTTTACGTGCAGACGCTAAACCAGTAAAAAGTGCTCGTGTTGTTGGTGACGTTTTAGGTAAATTTCATCCCCATGGCGACCAATCCGCCTATGACGCCTTGGTACGCTTGGCACAAAGCTTCTCACTGCGCTACCCCTTAATTGACGGTCAAGGAAACTTCGGTTCCCGTGATGGTGATGGTGCAGCTGCAATGCGTTATACCGAAGCACGCTTAACAAAGATCGCTGGATTACTTCTCAGCGAAATTGATGAGGGTACGGTCGATTTTGCTCCGAACTATGACGGCTCATTTCAAGAGCCAAAGTTATTGCCAGCTCGCTTGCCCTTTGTGCTGCTCAACGGCGCTTCAGGTATTGCTGTCGGAATGGCTACCGAGATTCCTTCACATAACTTGCGTGAAGTAGCTTCTGCTGCAATCGCTTTGATGAAATCACCAAAGCTATCCACCGCAGATTTACTGGAAATCATGCCCGGTCCTGACTATCCGGGTGGTGGCCAAATTATTTCCTCTTCAGCGGAAATTGCCCAAATTTATGACACAGGACGTGGTAGCGTCAAAGTCCGTGCCCGTTGGTCTGTAGAGGAATTAGCACGTGGTCAATGGCAAATTGTTGTTAATGAGCTGCCACCAGCAACTTCATCACAACGGGTTTTACAAGAGATCGAAGAGATCACCAATCCTAAGGTCAGAGTTGGCAAGAAGACCTTAACGCCAGAGCAAAATAATCTCAAATCGACTATCTTGAATGTGCTCGATGGCGTACGTGATGAATCCAGTAAGGATGCTGCTGTACGGTTGGTGTTTGAGCCAAAGAGTAAGAACATTGATGTCAATGAGTTTGTAAATCTCTTGTTGGCTCATACCTCGCTTGAGTCAAATGCGCCAATGAATTTGGTGATGATTGGCAATGACGGTCGTCCGCGTCAAAAGGGCTTAAAGGAAATTATTTCTGAGTGGGTTGAGTTCAGAGTTGCTACGGTGACACGTCGTACCCAGTTCCGCCTCGGTAAAGTAAAAGACCGGATGCATATTTTGGAGGGGCGTTTAACCGTTCTTCTCAATATTGATAAGGTAATTAAGATTATTCGCAATAGCGATGAGCCCAAAGTCGATTTGATCAAAGAATTTAAGCTCACAGATCGTCAGGCTGAAGACATTCTGGATATTCGCTTGCGCCAATTGGCTCGTTTAGAGGGCATCAAGATTGAGCAAGAGCTTAAATCGCTCCAGACGGAGCGTGATGATCTTGAAGGCTTACTGCAAAGTGACACCGTTTTACGTAAACGCATCATTAAAGAAATTGAATCCGATATCAAGGATTTTGGCGATGATCGTCGCACCTTGATTCAGGAAGATAAGCGTGCTGTTGCAGAAACTAAAGTCATTGATGAACCAGTAACTGTCATCGTTTCACAAAAGGGTTGGGTACGTGTTCGCCAAGGTCATGAGCACGATGCAACCCAATTTAGCTTCAAAGCGGGTGATGCGATGTATGCAACCTTTGAGGTTCGCACCGTTGATGTTATTCAGGGCTTTGGTAGTGATGGACGTGTTTATACAGTACCTGTCAGCGAGCTACCTGGCGCCCGCGGTGATGGCTCACCATTAACTAGCTTTGTCAATTTAGCTGCTGGATCGCAAATGGTGGCCTATTACGCTGGCCAACCAGATGATCTGGTCTTGCTTTCTACTAAAGCAGGTTATGGCTTCTTAGCGAATGTATCGGACATGAGCACTCGCAATAAAGCTGGTAAATCGTTTATCAGTGTTGATGCAAAACATCCTGGTGATGCACCTTTAGGTTCAAGCAAGGTGCAGGTTGGTATGAAGCAAGTAGCTTGTCTGTCTGAAGCCTCTAAATTACTTGTTTTCCCATTAGATGAGCTTAAGCGTTTGCCTACTGGCGGCAAAGGCGTGATTTTAATGGGCTTAGATGAGAAAGAGTCCTTAGCCTCCGCTATCGCTGTAGGGCCCAATGGCGCCACCTATTCAGGGGCGGGTCGCGCAGGGAAGCCAACTGAATTGAGTTTGGATGCAAAAACATTGAAGTCATTTGCGGGTAATCGAGCACGCAAAGGCCACTTTGTAGAGCCACGCCTAAAAGACGGCAAGCTCAAAGCAAACTAATTAGATTTTCTTTGCTACAGCAACACCATATTTAACGGCAATCACTTCCGCCAGAATCGATACTGCGATTTCTGGTGGAGTGAGTGCGCCAATAGAGAGGCCAACTGGGCCATATAGTTTTTCCACTTCGTCTTTGCTGACATCAAACTCTAGTAGTCGTTCTTTACGCTTTTGGGTATTTGTTCGGCTCCCCAGGGCGCCAACATAAAAGGCGGAAGACTTTAGTGCCTCCATGAGGGCCATATCATCCAACTTTGGATCATGGGTGAGGGCTACCACCGCCGTATGAGGATCAATACCAATCTCAAGTAATACGTCATCTGGCATGCCTTTTATGAAGGTCACATCAGTACGGTTTATTCCTTCTGCGTACTCTTCGCGTGGATCGATCACAATCACTTCAAAGTCGGAGGCCAGGGCAAAGTCGGCGGTATACAAAGAAAGTTGACCTGCACCGATGATGACCATGCGCCAACGTGGGCCATAAGTTGTTTGCATCTCGGTATCTGAGCAGGAAAACTCGTCACTGCGATTACCGGCTCTTAAAGTCGATTTGCCATTCTCAATGGTGACGGTGCGCCTCATCACTTGATGAGAACTAATAGAGTCCAGTAATTTTTCCAGTATGGCTAATTCAGGTTTGGGCTCTACCAGCAAACGCAAAGTTCCGCCACAGGGAAGGCCGAAGCGAGCTGCTTCTTCTTGGCTCACACCATAAACCACCATCTCAGGATTGCTGCGAGTCAGAATTTCAGTTTGTACGCGATTGATTAGGTCGTCCTCAACACACCCGCCAGATACGGATCCCGCTACTTGACCATCTTGACGGATTGCAAGC
>Ga0214229_100447_pt1 | contig 10633 bp, 7 predicted proteins | sample TroBogypolimnion_38_FD_153067 | JGI IMG/M metagenome (GOLD analysis project Ga0214229, IMG submission 153067) | Freshwater microbial communities from Trout Bog Lake, WI - 14NOV2007 hypolimnion | ecosystem: Environmental > Aquatic > Freshwater > Lake > Hypolimnion/Profundal zone ...
ATACCGCAACCGTATTGGCTTTCTTGAGAACATCAAACGCTTTTTCATCATCTAGCGCTATATCACCAATCGTCCAATCTTTGCGGTCGGTATGTAGAGCCTTAATCCAACGCTCAGCTGCCGCCAAGATCGTGAGCGTGGTCAAACCTAAGAAGTCGAACTTGACTAAGCCAATCGCCTCTACATCATCTTTATCAAACTGACTAATGACAGAGCTGCTATCTTGTTCTTTTGTTTCTTGAGTGTAGAGAGGGCAAAAATCAGTGAGGCGCCCTGGGGCAATCAGTACGCCACCGGCATGCATACCCACGTTACGAGTCATGCCCTCTAATTGTTGGGCTAGGGAGAGCAGTTGACGGACTTCATCTTCATTCTTTTCGCGTTCCGCTAGTTGCTTTTCTTCTTTCTTGGCCATTTCAATAGTCATGTATTGACCTGGCTTATTCGGAACCAGCTTAGCGATACCATCAACGAAGTTATAGCCCTGCTCTAAAACGCGACCGACGTCACGAATCGCCGCTCTAGCAGCCATCGTACCGAAGGTAGCAATTTGGCTAACTGCGTCTTTACCGTATTTGTCTTTAACATACTGAATCACACGGTCACGACCATGTTGGCAAAAGTCGATATCGAAGTCGGGCATCGATACCCGCTCTGGATTTAAGAAGCGCTCAAAGAGTAAGTTGTAGCGTAGTGGATCTAGATCTGTAATTCCTAATGAATAGGCAACTAAAGAGCCTGCGCCTGATCCTCGACCAGGACCTACTGGCACGCCATTATTTTTCGCCCAGTTAATAAAGTCTGCAACGATTAAGAAGTAACCCGGAAATCCCATTTGAGAAATTGTCTTCACCTCAAACACCAAACGCTCGTGATAGCGCGGCGCTTCTTTGGCACGCTCTTCAGCGTCTGGGAAATTACGCTCCATATGGCGCGCTAGGCCAATCTCGGATTGTTGTAATAAATAATCATCAAGAGTGATGCCAGGCGGCGTTGGGAAATCCGGCAAGCGCGGCTGACCAAGCACCAGAGATAAATTACAACGCTTTGCAATTTCTACTGAGTTGGCAATAGCGGCCGGTAAATCAGCAAAGCGCTTCTCCATCTCTGCTTGACTTAAAAAATACTGCTCTTCATTGAATTTCTTTTGACGACGCGGATTACCCAGCAGCTCACCTTCAGCAATACATACCCGTGCCTCATGGGCTATGTAGTCACTCTTTTGCATAAACTGCACAGGGTGCGTTGCTACTACGGGAAGGTCTAGCTCACTCGCTAGATGACAGGCTAGCTGGAGCTGCTTTTCATCCTGGGGGTGACCACCACGTTGAACTTCGATATAGAACGATTTAGGAAAGAGCTTTTCAAAACGTCTTGCAGCAATCTTGGCCTGATCCTCTTGACCCGCCAATAATGCACTCCCAACTTCACCCATGCGCGCACCGGAGAGTGCAATTAATCCATAGGCAAGTGTTCTCTTAGCTTTTTTATCTTCAGCTTTTGCCGCAGGCTCACTAAACCATGCTGAATCGACTTCAGCGCGACCACGAGATTGATTTTCTAAAGAAGCCCTACTGAGTAGCTCACAAAGATTGAGATAGCCAGAATGGTTTTGGACTAGCAAGAGCAGTCGATGTGGTTGGTCTGGATCCTTGGGATTGCTCACCCAAACATCCGCTCCGGCAATCGGCTTAATCCCGCCAGAACGAGCGGCCGTATAAAACCGCACTAAACCAAATAAATTGCTTAAATCGGTTAAGGCTAATGCCCCCATTTCATCCTTGGCGGCAGCTGCCACTGCATCATCAATGCGCACGACTCCATCCGTTATCGAAAACTCGGAATGGATGCGAAGATGAACAAAACGGGGTAAAGCCATGAGATGATTTTAGCTGTGTCTACGCTTAAAAACCCCTCATCCCCAGCCGACGGCTATCGCGGGCGATTTGCCCCTTCGCCTACCGGACCACTCCATGCCGGATCCCTGGTTGCCGCCTTGGGAAGCTGGTTGGATGCCCGTAAAAATGGGGGTAAATGGCTCCTCAGAATCGAGGATTTAGACACCCCAAGATGTATCCCGGGCGCTGACCAGCAAATCCAGTCTCAATTGCTTGCCTGTGGGCTTTTCTGGGACGATGAACCCACTTATCAGTCACAACAGCAAGAACGCTACCAACGGGCTTTAGAGCGCCTGAACGGGCTCAAATATCTTTACCCTTGCTCCTGCTCTAGACAAACGATCGCCAATACCCTGCATGGGCTAGGAATCCACACTCCCCGCAATCAAGAGCAGGTTTATCCCGGCACTTGCCGACCAAAATCATTGGAGATGAATTCAAGCGAGGTAATTCTCGGGGGTAAGCTTGCTTGGCGAATCGCTCTACCCCCTCATTGCAAGATTGCGTTTGAGGATCTATCTCTGGGGCAACAAAGCCAAGATCTCAACAAGCAAGTGGGTGACTTCATCCTTAAAAGAAGTGATGGTCTATTTACCTATCAACTCGCCGTTGTAGTGGATGATGCGGAGCAAGGCATCACTCATATCGTGCGCGGCGCAGATTTGCTCAGCAATACCGCAAGACAAATTTATCTACAGAATATGCTGGGCTACGCAACACCCCTATATAAGCATCTGCCACTGGTTTTAGATAAGCATGGTGAAAAGCTTAGTAAGCAGACCTTGGCAAACCAAATTAATACGCAAGATGCGCAACATGCACTTACCGAATTACGCAAGGCTGCACAACATTTAGGATTAAATGAATTGCCTGATAGTGAGAGTATCACCATTGCAGAGTGGCTTTTAGCAGCCACTCATGCCTGGAAAAGCTAACAGGCAGAGCCTGCTTGCTTTTGATGGCTTTATTTCTTTTTGAAGCCGCCCAACAAAGCGCCCACGGCTGGCTTAGCCGCCACAATGCCGACTTTTTTCTCTTCAGCCTTTACGGCATCGCCCACTGACTGCGCTGCAGCAGTTGGCTCGTATGGTTTGTAGAAGAATGGGTCTGCCCCTTTGCCAGGCGCAGCACTACTAGATGGCTTAGCGTATGAAGGAATTCCCTCAGGCAAAGGTTTGATGTCCAGCTTACGCTTCATCAATTTTTCGATGTCATCCAGTAAACGTTTTTCACTAGCATCTACCAAGGCAATCGCATCACCTGTACTGCCCGCGCGACCTGTTCGACCAATGCGGTGAATAAAGTCTTCAGCGTTGTAAGGTAGTTCGTGATTAATCACGCAAGGCATATCGGGGATATCTAGTCCACGGGCTGCTACATCAGTCGCTACCAAGGCTTCGATAGCGCCCGATTTAAATGCATCTAGAGTCAAAGTACGTTCACCCTGACTCTTGTCGCCATGAATCGCGCCAGCCTTAATGCCATCGCGCTCAAGGGCACGCGCCAACTTGGCACAACCTAAACGGCTATTAGTAAAGATGATGCACTGACGTGATAAGCCTTGGCGTGTGCGGTTCTCTAGCACCTTCACAATCGCACGTTGCTTATCACTTGACGACACCATGTGAATCACTTGCTTAACAGTATCGGCAGCAGCGTTTTGACGCGCCACTTCAACCGTCACCGGTGTCCGCAAATAACTTTGCGCCAGTTTTTTAATTTCTGGTGAGAATGTTGCTGAGAATAGTAGTGTTTGTCTTTGTGCTGGAATCAAATTAATGATGCGCTGCAGATCCGGCAAGAATCCCATGTCGAGCATGCGATCTGCTTCGTCAAGAACCAGAATCTCGACTTGAGAGAGGTTCGCAACTTTCGAGCCAATGTGATCCAAGAGACGACCAGGGGTTGCAATCAAGATCTCAACGCCATTACGCAGAATTGCTACTTGCTCCTTCATATCTACGCCACCATAGACAACGGCAGCACGTAAGTCAGTATGTTTAGAGTAATTGGCCGCATTTTCTGCAACCTGCACAGCCAACTCTCTGGTGGGTGTTAAGACCAGCGCGCGAATTGGGTGGCGTGCTGGTGAAGCGCTATTACTGGCGTGACGCAGAATCTTTTGAATGATTGGCAATACAAAGGCAGCTGTTTTGCCAGTACCTGTTTGCGCAGCACCCATTAAATCGCTGCCCGCTAATACATGCGGGATCGATTGAGCTTGAATCGGAGTAGGAGTGTTGTAACCCTGTTCAGCAACCGCTTTTTGAATCAGCGGATCTAAACCAAAATCAGCAAAAGTGATTGTTGCTGGTGGAGTAACACTAGGGTCAGCGCTAGGAACGACTGAGTCGCCAACCCCGTTAGATGAATTTATTTCAGTAGCAGTATTTGTCAAGGTAACTTACAAGATGGCGGCAATGCCGGCCTTAGCGGTCTCAGCATCTTCCGCAGATTTAACGCCGGAAACGCCGACTGCGCCGATGGTAAACCCATTTACCTCGATATTGACGCCACCCTCAAGCATGCCTGAAACATGAGGGGCTGATAAAAATGCATGGCGCCCGTTATTAATGATCTCTTCATAAACACGTGTCTCGCGCTTACCCATTGCCGCAGTACGAGCTTTCTCTTGTGCAATATAAGAAGAAAGGGGGGCGCAAGCATCGCGACGAATCAAACCCAACATATGACCACCATCATCACAAACGGCGATGGTGACTGCCCAATTATTTTTAGCAGCATGTTTATCTGCTGCATCCAAAATCTTTTGAACATCAGCTTGAGTTAAATACGGTTTAGTTGCCAACATGTTTAATCCTTTTGTCTCGAATATGTTTTATATGATGAAAGTGCTATCTATATAAGTGCTTGAATTATAAAGGGTGTAGCCTGGCTAAGTCCTATAGGCCCTGCTCGACCCTGTGTTTAGCTCATTTGCACCCTGTCTCCACCCAAATGTGATTATTTGAGGAATTCTTGGGCGGCCACAACACCGCTAGCCTTAGGCTTAAAGCCCATAGAGCCCAAACTCATTTCCACACCACTTAAGGCAGCCATTAGGCTTAATTCATTGCAGTCGCCTAAGTGACCAATACGAAATGCCTTACCCTTAATTTTTCCAAGGCCAGTACCCAATGAAAGATTGAATTTCTCCAAAGCATGCTTACGCAATACATCAGCATCCATTCCTTCGGGCGTAGCAATACAAGTAAGAACTGGTGAGTAACACTCTTTGTCTTGGCACTGGATTTCTAAACCCCATGCATTAACAGCTTCACGACAAGCTGCAGCCAAACGTTGGTGACGAGCAAAGATCGTATCCAATCCCTCTGCCATCATCATGTCCATCGCTTCATGCAGGCCATACATTAAATTGGTACTCGGTGTTGTTGGCCAGTAACCATTTTTATTGGACTCCAGGATTTCATCCCAAGCCCAATATGATTTTGGATAAGTACTGTGCTTGCTTGCTTCAATTGCTTTTGGAGACAGGGCATTAAAGCCAATGCCCGGTGGCAACATCAAGCCTTTTTGTGAGCCAGACACCGTCACATCAGCACCCCACTTGTCATGCTCATAGTCCGCAGAACCCAAGCCAGACACGCTATCCACCAATAACAAGGCTGGATGCTTCAGAGAGTCAATCGCTTTACGAACCGCCGCAATATTCGAAGTAACGCCGGTAGAAGTTTCGTTATGCACTACGCATACTGCTTTGATTTCATGTTGTGTGTCTTTACGTAATCGTTCTTCAATTACGGAAGCATCAACACCCCAACGCCAAGAGTCTTGTCCAACTTTACCCACCACTTCCACCTTCAATCCGAGTCGTTGTGCAAGAGCGCGCCATAGGTTGGCAAATTGACCGGTCTCATAAAACAAAACGGTATCGCCGGGATTAAGCACGTTGACCATGGCACCCTCCCATGCACCCGTTCCAGATGCGGAATAGATGATGACCGGCTGCTCAGTTTTAAAAATCTTCTTGATGCCATCGAGCACCTTCAAACCAAATTGACCAAACTCAGGACCACGATGGTCAATGGTTTGGTAACTAATGGCACGCAATACACGTGCCGGGGCCGGGCTTGGGCCAGGAATGTGTAAAAAATGGCGTCCTGATGCGTGGTTATCTAGTTTCAACATGCTTTGTCTCGCTATGGGTATGTTTATTAGGGGTCAATTCTGAAAGTCTGTTCTGCAGCTAGTGTAAGACAATTTTTGGTAATTTTCTATTTTGTATACAAATTATTTAAAATAAATCATTGAATAAGGCATTAAAACCCATTATTTATGCTTTATAATGAGTTATTCATATTTTTGTATACAAATTTTAGGTTCTCACTATGACGGTCACAGAGCTGCCAAATTCCCAGAATCTGCATGAAGCGACATTCCAAAAGCTCAGATTGCTATTGGTTGAGGGAAAAATCACCCCCGGTAGCAAATTGAATGAGCGAGAGCTAGCCGAAAGTTTGAATGTTTCCCGCACCCCAATCCGGGAAGCAATTCGTCGCCTAGCTGCAGATGGCTTGGTTGAGCTGATTGCCAATCGTGGTGCAATTGCCTTGCAACTCAGCCTAGAAGATGTAATTCATACCTTTGATGTCATCGCAGACTTAGAAGGTTTCTCTGGAGAGCTCGCCGCCAACAATATTAGTGATGCCGCCCTCTCTGAATTAGAGGCCCTTCAGTATGAAATGATGGCTTCGTATGCACGACGTGATTTATCAAGCTATTACAAACTTAATCTCCGAATTCATCACCTGATTAATCAAGCTGCCAACAATCCGGTGCTAACTCGCCTCTTCTCACAAGTGAATGCACGTATCGAGGCATTACGCTTTCGCTCTAACCAAGACGGTGTCAAGTGGGAGAAGGCAGTTGAAGAGCATCAAGAAATGCTCGATGCCCTCAAGGCCCGCGATAGCAAGAGAATGCGCAAAATCATGATGCAGCACGTGATGAACAAACGCGATGTTGTAGTGCAACTACTAAAGGCTGAAGCCGCAAGCCCATTAGCGGCGGAGATAATCAAATGAATAAACCTTTAGACCTCAAAGAGCTGATGGTGGACCAGGCCGCTTTAGCGAAACGCCTACGCCAAGAGACTTCTGGTGAAGTCATGACAGATAGCGCTAGCCGCGGTCGCTATGCAACTGATGCCTCTATTTACCAAGCTATGCCAGTGGCGGTATTTGTGCCTAAGACTGCAGAGGACATTGCAACAGCGATCCAGATTGCAGCTGAACTGGGTGTCCCGGTATTGCCTCGGGGTGGTGGCACAAGTCAGTGTGGCCAAACTACTGGTGCCGCATTGGTGATTGATAACAGCAAATACTTCAGAAATATTCTCGATCTCAATCTAGATAAAGCTTATGTAGAGGTTGAGCCCGGCATGGTGCTCGATCACCTTAATGGCTCCCTCAAACAACATGGCCTTTGGTATCCGGTAGATGTCTCTACTGCTGGTCAGGCAACTATTGGTGGTATGGCAGGCAACAACTCCTGCGGGAGCCGCTCGATTGCTTACGGCAATATGGTGCATAACGTTTTGGGCATTAACGCTTGGCTCGCCAATGGTCAAATTGCTGAGTTTGGCAATTACGCGAACAGCTCTGGTGTTGCTAAGCAATTGGGTGATTTTGTTAAAGGCCTAGCCACCACCCTGCAACCTGAAATCGAAACCCATTTTCCAAAGGTGCTTAGACGAGTAGCGGGCTATAACCTGGACATCTTTCATCCGCAAAGTGAATTGCCTTATACCCAAGACGGTAGCGTTAATCTCTCGCATCTCTTAGTGGGTAGCGAAGGTACGCTGGCGTATTTCAAATCTCTCAAACTCAAGTTAGCGCCTTTACCAAAATACAAAGTGCTTGGCATTGTGAACTTTGCCAGTTTTTATAAAGCGATGGATAGTGCACAACATATCGTCAAGTTGGGGCCTACTGCAGTAGAGCTAGTGGATCGCACCATGATTGATCTAGCACGCAGCAACCCTAGCTTTAAAAAGACAATTGAGACCGCGCTCATTGATCACACAGCCCAAACTCCAGAAGCGATTTTGTTGGTGGAGTTTTCTGGTGAGGCACATGCCCCACTATTAGAGAAGCTGAAGGCATTAGAAGAGCTCATGGGTGACTTAGGGCTTGCAGGCTCAGTAGTGCCAATGCCGGATGCCAATCTGCAGAAGAATTTGTGGGAAGTACGCAAAGCGGGTCTCAACATCATGATGAGCCTCAAGGGTGATGGCAAGCCCGTCAGTTTTATTGAGGACTGTGCAGTCCCCTTAGAGAGTTTGGCTGATTACACGCAAGCATTAACAGATGTTTTTTCTAAATATGGTTCACGTGGTACTTGGTATGCCCACGCTTCAGTAGGTACATTACACGTACGCCCTATTTTGGATATGCGTAGAGATGGGGCACAGAAAATGCGTGCAGTTGCAGAAGAGGCCTCCGCCTTGGTACGCAAATATAAAGGTGCTTATAGTGGTGAGCATGGCGATGGCCTCTGTCGCGGCGAGTGGATCTCTTGGCAGTTTGGCCCCAAAATCACAGAAGCTCTGGCAGAAATCAAAACCGCTTTTGATCCAAAGGGATTATTTAATCCCGGGAAGATTATTAATCCACCAAAGATGGATGATGCGAGCAACTTTAGATTTCCACCAAGCTACAAAGTGATTCCATTGCAGCCCGCCTTAGATTGGTCTGCCTGGAACGTCCAAAATAATCCTGTTACTGAAGAGACAAGCGCACCGGGAACTGGTGGCGACCCCGCTATGGGATTGGCTAAAGCAGTAGAAATGTGCAATAACAATGGCCACTGCCGTAAGTTCGACGCTGAAGTGATGTGCCCCAGCTATCGCGTTACTCGTGATGAAAAACATCTCACACGTGGCAGAGCCAATACTTTACGTCTTGCGCTTTCTAATCAACTCGATATGAAAGATGAATCATCCCCACTTGGTAGTGATGCCATTAAAGAGGTGATGGAGCTGTGCGTAAGCTGTAAAGCCTGCCGCCGAGAGTGCCCTACTGGTGTAGACATGGCCAAGATGAAAATTGAGTTCCTATCTGCCTATAAAAAACGGGTTGGTCATTCATTGCGTGATTTAGCAGTTGCCTATTTACCAAAATATGCGGGTACGATTAGTAGTATTCCACTCTTGCCAGCGCTACTCAATTTACGCAATCACATTGCACCGATTGCCAAACTACAAGAGTGGATCATGGGCATCTCTGCCCAAAGAAGCTTGCCTATTTGGAAGAGCAAAACTTTCTGGAGCAATCCAAAAGCGATTACGCCATATCAATACAGTGCTGATGAGCTATCGAAACAAAAAGGAGTGGTACTGCTAGCAGATACTTTCAACGCCTATTTTGAAGATGAAAATCTGATCGCTGCCATCAAAGTGCTCACGGCAGCAGGCTACCAAATTCATATTCCGCACAAGAGTCAGAGCAAAGCAGCTAATACAGAACAAAATACCTGCTCTAAAGAATTTTGCTGTGGCAGAACCTATCTTGCAGCCGGCATGGTGGATAAAGCCAAAGAAACCTTGGGTGAGCTAGTTAATCACCTGGCACCTTATGCAGGTAAAAATATTCCTATCATTGGTCTTGAGCCTTCTTGTCTCTTTACATTAAAAGATGAGGCTTTAGTTATGGGCTTTGGTGAACGCGCAGTGACAATATCTCAGCATGCGCAGCTCTTAGAAGAGTTTTTAGCGAACGAGGTCAAAGCGGGCAAACTCAATCTGAATCTAAAAGCAGCGAGCAAGCCAGTGCTTTTCCATGGTCATTGCCATCAAAAGTCCTTTGCTGCAGTCACACCTGCAATGGAATTACTCAAGCTGATTCCCAATGCAGAGCCTAAGCTAATCGAATCCTCTTGCTGTGGCATGGCGGGCAGTTTTGGTTATGAAGCCGAGCATATTGAAGTTTCTAAGCAGATGGCCGAGGCTAGTTTGCTACCTAGCATTCGTAAGTCACCCGATAGCTGGGTAGTGGCAGACGGTACGAGCTGTCGTCACCAGATTGCTGATGGCACTCAAAGAGAGGCTGTACATATCGCCAAAATATTGGCAGCACATCTTTAATATTGATTGCTGAATGAAGCGGCTTGGGTGACTTAATGAATCACGCCGTAACCTACCATGAGCAGGGTTCCAGTCAATAAGGCTGGAACCAATCGCTTAGTAGGTTTGGAGACCATGACGCCAATACTTAGGGCGCAAATCAGAATCCGAATCCATAACGGGACAGTCGCCATCAATCCTAGAGGCATCACAATCAGGCGAATGGTTAAAGCAGAAACCATGGTGTAAGTCACTGCAGCTAACCAGCGGAAGATTTCGCTATCTTGGTTGATACTTTGCGACAGCATTACCCCAATGGCCCTACAGAAGTACGTGCCAAGACAAGCACCTACCAAAGCAATCCATAGACCCCAACCAGAGAGTGCTGAATTCATGGTTTCTATCGCATTATTCAACCGATTAACCCTGCTTTCTTGCGCAAGAATTTACGATCAATAAAGTAGGCCAAGGTACCACCCACGAGCCCTGCGGTTAACAAGCTGGTATCACGATCGATAGCGAAAAATATCGGTCCAAAGATACATCCCAAAATAATGGCAATGCGATTAATCCAAGGCTTTACTTCGGTGAATGTGAGCAAGAAAAATAGGGGGTTAATAAACACTAAACCAAGAGTGACTGCTGGCGGGAC